>MDSW01155509.1_pt1 | contig 28304 bp, 29 predicted proteins | sample 811171 | NCBI WGS metagenome assembly MDSW01 (sample SAMN05326641, study PRJNA326480) | marine metagenome | isolation source: seawater | place: Atlantic Ocean: North West | collected 2012 | reverse complement strand
TGAGCAATGCTGGTGTAAGATCTGTTGATAAAAAAGGAAGTTTTGATCAATATCTCAGATTCGTTAAAAATAAAAATTTATCACCAAGGTTAAAAAAATTAAAAAAAAACTTACTAGTTAAATCTCCAAATCAAAAAACATCTTCAAGAAAATCAGCTTAATGAATAGATCGTTTCTTTTTCTATCATTTTTGATGGGAATTGTTGTTTTATCTTCAAACTATCTTGTTCAATTTCCAATAAATTATTATGGATTAAATGAGATATTAACTTATGGAGCATTTAGTTACCCAATAGCATTTTTAATTACAGATCTAGCTAACAGATCTTATGGAAAAATAATTGCAAGAAAAATAGTATACTTTGGTTTTTTTCTTGGAGTAGGTTTTACAATTTTATTTTCAACTGATTTTGCGGATTACATATCAATAAGAATAGCAATTGGGTCTGGTATTGCATTTTTAGTCGCTCAACTTTTAGATGTTCAAATATTTGATAAATTAAGAAAAAAATTATGGTTTATAGCGCCTCTTACGTCATCGATGATTGGTTCAACAGTTGATACATTTTTATTTTTTTCAATATCTTTTTATGGAACAGAAGTGCCGTGGATTACCCTTGCATTGGGAGATTTAACAGTTAAAATTTTTGTGGCATTATTAATGTTAGTTCCCTTTAGACTTCTTTTAAAAACATTTAAACCAATCTAAATTTAGTAAAAATACTTATATGATAAAATTTTATAAGCTAATTTTGCTACTAAAAAATTATAAGAATTAAATCCTTTAATTGGCGCAAGTTCATTGATATCTGCACCAACAATATTAGAATTTTTTGCAGCAATTTTTATAATGTTTAAAGTTTCATCCCATAACAAACCTCCTGGCTCTGGAGTTCCAGTTGCTGGCATAATACTTGAGTCCAGTCCATCTACATCAAAAGTCAAGTACACAGTTTTATTTTTTATAAGTCGTTTAAATCTATTTAAATTCCATCTGGCTTTATCTTTAGCCCAAAAAATATTTATTCTAGATTTATTTTTTTTTAAAAATGGTATTTCGCTTTTGGAGATATTTCTAATACCAAAAGATATTACTGATACATTCTTATAATCTAAACATCTTCTGATTGCTGAAGCATGAGAAAATTTCTCACCATTATAGCTATTTCTTAAATCTGCGTGTGCATCAAAATGTAAAAGACAAATTTTTTTATATTTATCTATAAAAGGTTCTATGCAACCAGGTGTTATTGAGTGCTCTCCACCAAAAGTCATTGGAAAAAGTTTTTTATTTAAAATTTCTTTATTAACATTGGACATTTTTTTTAAGGCTTTATTTATATTTTTATCAATTGGGAAAGGTTTTAAAGTTTTAATACCAATTTTTTTATAAGGCTCACAATTAAGCTCTTCATCATATAGCTCAACTTGGTGTGAAGCTTTTATTATTTCTTTTGGACCATTTTTAGTTCCACCACCATAACTTACAGTTTTTTCTAAACCAAAAGGAACAATTATTACTTTTTCTTTAAAATTGAATTTATTATCAACCCCTAAAAACCCTTTTTTATTTGAAAGATATTTCACTTATTTATCCAAAAATTTTTGAAAAGTTTTTTTTGCTTCTTTTTTTCCATTCACCTTTATGATAAGCATCACTGGCAATTAAAGGTAGTACACTCGTTGCTTCTGCAAATACCATTTGTTCTTTTGTTATGTCTACTTTACCCCAGGAACTAGCTTCTTTTAAAGTTGAACTACTGCAAGCTCCATCCCTAGAGTCAGCGACGGTAATTTGTATAGCGTATTTGTGCATATCAACTTCTTTGCCTAGAAGTTCTGCACATATTACTGTATCTTGAATAAAATTTTTTGGTACACCACCGCCAATCATAAATAATCCTGAACCTTTTGATTGAATTTTAATCTCAGTTAATTCTCTAAATTCTCTAATTGAGTCTATTGTTAAATGTTTTTTTGGATTTTTTTCCTGATGAATTACTAATCCAAAACCTGCGCTCGAGTCTGTAAATGCAGGGCAAAATATAGGTACATTATTATCATATGCAGTCTCAATTAAAGAATTTTTTTTCACTGAATTTTTTTTTAAATATTTGCCCATTTCATGAATAAACTCTCTAGAAGTGTAACTTCTTGGCTCTAAATTATCAGCTATTTCACAAATTTTTTTATCACAAATTTGTAATTCATCCTCATCAATGTAGGTATCGTATATTCTATCAATATAATTTTTTCTTAGCTCAGTATCGTTTTGAAATTGAGATCCTTGGTAGTGTTTAAATCCTAAGGCCTCGAAAAAATCCATATCAATTATAGAAGCTCCAGTTGCAACAATTGCATCTACCATATTATACTTTACAAGATCTTTATAGATGTTCATACATCCTGCTGCAGAAGTTGACCCAGCTAAAGTTAAAAAAATTGTACAATCTTTGTCTCTTAACATTTCATTATAAATATTTGCGGCATTAGCAGTTTCCCTTGAAACAAAAGACATTTTTTCCATTGAAGCAATTATCTTTCTAGAATCTATAGATGTTATATCTATATGCTCAATAGGATTTTTAAGAAATTTTTTTTTGCTATTATGTCCTGGATTTTTTTTTTCTGACATTAGGCAACTAATATGCCTTTATTAGAATCTTTTCCGTACATTGTCATTATTGGAGAATCTTCAACCTCAAATATTTCATCAGAATAAAAACCATTAAATTTAGTTCTAAATGTAAGTCCATATGCTCCAAGTTGACCTAATTCTATGTAATCATTTTCTTTAATATTGTTAGGTAATAAAAAAGGACCCTTCATATAATCCATACTATCACAGGTAGGTCCATAAAAATTAAAAGCTGTAAATTTTTTAGATATAATTTTACCACTATCATTTTTAATCATTCTTGATGGATAGACTATATTGGGCGTTCCGGCATCAAATAATGTTCCATATGTTCCATCATTAATATAGAGTTTTTGTTTTTTTCTTAAGTTTACTTTCACTATAGTTGAGCCACTTTCTGCTACAATTGCTCTTCCAGGCTCACAAATTATCTCAGGATTATTCGCAAGTTTTAAGTTTTCTATTCCTTTTTTAATTTCTTCAAAATAATTATCTAAAGATTGCGGTACTAAGTCAGGATAAATTGTTGGAAAGCCACCACCAACATTTATGTAGTCAGGATTAATTTTAGTTTTTTTTATAATATTTCCAATTTCTGTAATTCCTTTTGCGTAGGAAATAGGGTGCATACATTGCGAACCAACGTGAAAACTTAAACCAATTTTTTTTGCATATTGTTTTGTCAACCTTAATAACCCAGTTGCTTCCGAGTTTAGAGCGCCAAATTTTTTTGATAAATCAATTTCAGCATGTTCATTAGAAACTGCAACTCTCACAAATAGCTCTAAATCTTTTGCATTATTTGTGCTATCAATTATTTTAATTAATTCATCTTTTGTATCCAAAGAAAATGTTTTTATTTTGTGCTTAAAATATGCTTCTCTTATACTTTCTCTGCTTTTGACCGTATGCATATATGAACATTTCACCTTTGAGTTTATTCTTTTTATATCCTCAATTTCTTTTATTGAGGCTATGTCAAAGTTATTTATTCCACTTTCAACTATCGTTTTTAAAACCTCAGGATGAGGATTTGTTTTAACTGCAAATAAGATCTTTCCTGGGAATTTTTTTTGAAATAGTTTCGAAGCAATATGTATCGATTTTTTTCTGATACAATAAATTGGCTTTTCCGGTTTTAGCTGATGAATTAACTCATCAACACTTTTAAATTTTTGCATTTATATGCCCCCAAAAAAAATTTAACAAAAAAAGTTTTTAAAATTATTAAAAACTTACATATAAGTCATGCAATTACGGCAATACACAATTAATGTAAAGCAAATAATGAGTATTGAATTTGAGTTATCTACCCCTATATACAATTTATGATAAATTCTGGTAATTTAAAAAAACTGAGTGATTTTGACAATAAATCCTTATTAATTGTGGATGATGATAATCCATTTAGAGAAAGACTAGCTAGGGCTATGGAAAAAAAGGGTTTTGGAGTTTTTCAAGCTGAGAGTGTAAAAAAAGGTATTGAATTAGTAAAATCTAATAAACCAGGATTTGCTGTTGTAGATCTAAGACTGGGTGATGGAAATGGATTAGAGGTTGTAAAAGAAATTCAATCCTCAAATTCCACTAGCAGAATTATTATGTTAACAGGATATGGAAATATACCGACTGCAGTAGCAGCAATTAAAGAGGGTGCAATAGATTATTTAGCGAAGCCGGCCGATGCCGATGATGTAGAAAAAGCTCTATTGGCTGATCCTACAGAAAAAGCTGAACCTCCTGAAAACCCAATGTCTGCTGACCGAGTAAAGTGGGAACATATTCATCGTGTTTTTGAGCTTTGTAATAGAAATGTTTCTGAAACTGCAAGAAGATTGAAAATGCACAGGAGAACTCTTCAAAGAATTTTATCCAAAAGATCTCCTAGATAAAATTTCTTATTTTTATAATTTTATTTGTTAATAAAGTTAAAAGACAAATCTTAAATAATTCAGCTAGCAAGAAAGGCATCACACCTAGTTCAAAAACTGGTTTATCCCAACCAATTAATGTACCAAGCCATAGATAGCCCAAAATATAAATAACTGAGACAGATAAAATAAGTTTTATAAAAGTATAAAAAATATTAACTTTTAAATTTTGAAATCCCGCGAGAAAAGCTGCAAGTAAAAAACCAATTAAGTAACCCATGGTTGGCCCAGTAAAATAAATTATTCCAACACCTTTTTCAGGGGAGTTAGAAAATACTGGTAAGCCAGATATTCCTTCCACTAAATATAATAGTACAGTCGCAACACCAATTTTATAACCAAATGCTATACCTAAAAATAAAACTACAAAAGTTTGCATAGTCATAGGTACTGGATAAAATGGAATTTTAATTTTAGCAGAAATTGTTAGAGCTAATGAACCTATTACAATTATTGAAATGATTTTTAATATTTTTGTTGAAGTATTTATTTTAAGTAAATCCATTTATTCTAAATTACTATTAATTTGAGTAATAATCTAGTTTTTTATTAATCTTAAAAAAACATCCTCCAAATCACCATCATCAGTAGAAATATCAATTATTTGAACGTCTTTTTTTTGAATTAGATTAATTAATTGTTGGATTTCAACTTTATTTTTTTCATAAGAAACACACAATTCTTTTTCAGAACTTTTTAAAATTTTTAATGATTCTAAATTTTCATCATTAATATCTATCTTTTTGTTTAATTTGATTACTACTTTCTTTGTTTGAATTCTTTCTAAAAGGTTTTTTGTACTATCAAGAGCAACTACATTCCCTTTATTAAGAATAGCTATTCGGTCACACATTTCCTCAGCTTCCTCTAGATAATGAGTAGTAAGTATTATTGTTACCCCTTGTTCATTTAATAATTTTACATTTTTCCATAAATTTTTTCTTAATTCAACATCTACCCCAGCAGTAGGTTCATCTAAAAAAATTATAGGAGGTTTATGAACAAGCGCTTTAGCCATAAGCAATCTTCTTTTCATTCCGCCAGATAAGCTTCTGGCATAACTATTTGCTTGGTTTTCTAAAGAGACTAATTTTAAGATTGTTTCAGTTATTCTATCCTTTTTTTTTATACCGTAAAGTCCTGCTTGAAGTTCTAAAAGTTTCTTTGGGCTAAAAAAAGGATCGAGGTTTACCTCTTGAGGAACTATTCCAATTGATGCCCGTACTTGTCTTGGATTTTTATCTAAATCAAAGCCCCAAACATTTACTTTTCCAGAAGTTTTAGCGACTGTTCCAGCTAGAATGTTAATAAAAGTAGTTTTACCAGCACCGTTCGGCCCTAGTAGGCCAAAAATTTCTCCTTCTTTCACGTCTAAGTTTAAATTTTTTAAAGCATGTATTTTAGAATCCTTATTTTTGGAATAAATTTTCTCAAGTTTCTCAACAGATAGTACATTTTTTTTATCCATCTCCATTAATACATTTATTATATTTAAAATAATTAAGATAACATTAATTAATGAATAAAATTAAAAAAACTGATCACTTTTATCTGATAGATGGCTCTGGATATATCTTTAGAGCTTATTATGCTTTACCTCCTTTATCTAGAAAAAGCGATGGCTTACCTACGGGTGCAGTAAGTGGTTTTTGTAGTATGCTATTTAAATTATTAGAAGATTCTAAATCAAATGAAAATTTACAAAAACCAACTCATTTTGCAGTTATTTTTGACTCAGCAAGAAAAACTTTTAGGAATGAAATTTATTCAGAATATAAAGCTAATAGATCAGAGGCTCCCGATGATTTAGCTCCTCAATTTGAGTATATTAGAAAAGCAGTATTAGCATTTAATTTACCATCTATTGAGTTAATAAATTACGAAGCAGATGATTTAATCGCAACTTATGCTAAGCAGATTTTATCTGAAGGAGCAAAGGTTACGATTGTTTCCTCGGATAAAGATTTGATGCAACTCTATAAAAAAGATGTTCGATTGTTTGATCCAATGAAAAATAAATTTATTACTCCTGATGATGTCTTAAAAAAATTTGGAGTTGACTCTAAAAAAGTTATAGACGTTCAAGCTTTGGCTGGAGATAGTAGCGACAATGTTCCTGGAGTTCCAGGCATAGGAGTTAAAACTGCTGCTGAATTAATAAATAAATATGGAACATTAGAAAATCTATTAAATTGTGCACATGAAATAAAGCAAAACAAAAGAAGAGAGACTATTATCGAAAATAAAGATAAGGCAATTATAAGTAAAAAACTAGTAACTTTAAAAAATGATGTTCCTGTTGATAAACATTTAGATAGCTTTTCTTTAAAAAAAATTGATAAAAATAAACTTTATAAATTTTTAAGAGAAATGGAATTTAATAGACTATTAAGTTCAGCCATTTCTATTTATGGGGAACCGGAATTTGATAGAACCACTTCAGATAAAGTTAAAAACAATAAAAAAGCAATTATAAATAAAAATAATTATAAACTAATTAAAAAAGAAGAAGAAATAGATGAATGGATTAAAGAAGCTGAAGAAATTGGAGAGTTAGCAATAGATACCGAAACTAATTCACTTGATGCACATCAAGCAGATTTAGTAGGTATTTCCTTGAGTACAAAAATTGGAGAGGCTTGTTATATACCAATTAATCATAAATCTGGTGGTTGTTTAAAAAAAGAAATTGTAATTAAAAAATTAAAACCATTGCTTGAGGACAAAAGTGTAAAAAAGATTGGTCAAAATATAAAGTTTGATTTTATTGTTCTTAATAAAGAAGGGATAAATATGTCATCGATGGAAGATACTATGTTAATGTCATATGTTTTAGATGCTGGAAAAAATAGGCATAATATGGATACTTTATCTGAAATTCATCTTGAACATAAAACTATTTCATTCAAAGAAATAGTGGGCACTGGTAAAAAAGAAATTAATTTTAGCGATGTTGAATTAAATAAAGCCATGGAATATGCAGCGGAAGATGCAGATATTACTTATAGATTGTATAAAATTTTTTTAAAAAATTTAAAATCAGAAAAGCTCCTTAATATTTATGAAATTTTTGAAAAACCATTAATTAAAATTTTAGCATTTATGGAAATTGAAGGAATTAAAATTGACAATATTTTTTTAAAAAATTTGTCAAAAAAATTTGATCAAAAAATTAAAAATCTTGAAAAAGAAATATTTAAAATTTCAAAAAAAGAATTCAATATTGCTTCACCCAAACAATTAGGTGAAATAATATATAATGATTTAAAAATAGCAGTGTTGAAAAAAACTAAAAAAGGAAGTTTTGCAACAAGTGCAAGTGTTTTAGAAGACTTGGCTTTTAAAGGAAATAAATTTCCTCAATTAGTTTTAGATTGGCGACAAGTTTCTAAACTCAAAAATACTTATTCAGATGCCTTACCACAGCACATGAATCCTAGAACTAAAAGAGTTCACACTTCGTTTTTATTAGCTGCTACTAACACAGGAAGATTAGCATCAAGCGATCCAAATCTACAAAATATTCCAATAAAAAGTGAAGATGGAAAAAATATTAGAAAAGCTTTTATTGCGGAAAAAGGCAATGTTTTGATATCAGCAGATTATAATCAAATTGAAATGAGAATATTGGCAGATTTGGCAGATGTAAAAGAATTAAAAAAAGCTTTCAAAAATAATGAGGATATTCATTCGTTAACTGCGAGTCAGGTATTTAATGTTGATATTGATAAAGTTGACAAAGAAAAAAGAAGAAAAGCCAAAGCAATTAATTTTGGAATAATATATGGAATTTCTCAATATGGTTTAGCGAAACAAATAAATGTATCAAATCTAGAGGCAGAGAATTTTTTGAATTCTTATTTCAATAAATTTCCAGAAATTAAAACATATATGGAATCAACAATAAAGTTTTGTAGAAAGACTGGATATGTAAATAATATATTTGGGAGACGTTCACATTTTAATGGAATCAACGATAAAAATTTTAATGTTAGAAATTTTCAAGAACGAGCAGCTATAAATGCCCCAATACAAGGTTCTGCTTCTGAGATAATGAGATTAGCAATGATAAGGTTAGATAAGAAATTAAAAAACTCTGTAAATGATAGATCCAAAATTTTACTTCAGATTCATGATGAATTAATTTTTGAAGTCCCTAAAAAGGATGTTAAAACTATAAGCAAAATCATTAGAGAGGAAATGTCTGGTGTTTCTCGAAGTGATTATCATTCATTTTCTACACCTCTTATAGTTGATGTGAATATTGGTGATAATTGGGGTGATCTTCATTGAAGAATTGATTATTGCCCAAATTAGAACAATTTAGTATTTTTAATTAGATTATGCATACACAAACTATTGCCTTAATAGATGATGATAGAAATATTCTTACAAGCATAAGTATTGCGTTAGAAAAAGAAGGATTTAAAGTTCAAACTTATATAGATGGAGAGAGTGCTTTAATTGGTTTAACCCGGTCACCACCTGATTTAGCAGTAGTAGATATTAAGATGCCAAAAATGGATGGTGAAGAACTTTTGAAGAAGCTCAGAAAAAAAACATCATTACCTGTAATATTTTTAACCTCAAAAGATGATGAAATTGATGAACTTTTAGGATTAAAATTAGGAGCAGACGATTTTGTTAAAAAATCAGGTGGTTTTTCAATCAAAGTATTAATAGAGAGAATTAGAGTTCAGTTAAGAAAAAAAGATATTAAAAATAATATTGAAGAAACAAAAAATATTATTTCTCATGGAAAATTAAAGCTAGATCCATCTCAATTAGAGTGTGAATGGGATGGAAAGCAATTACCTGATAAACTAACTACAACAGAATTTTTGATAGTTAAAGAACTTGCCAAAAGACCAGGCATAATAAAAGAAAGAGCTCAATTAATGGATATTGCTTATAGAGAAGATATTGACATAGAAGACAGAACGATTGATAGTCATGTGAAAAGAATTAGAAAAAAATTTAAAAAGATTGATCCTAATTTTTCAGCTATTGAAACAAGATACGGTAGTGGATATAGATGGAATGTTAGTTAATGATAAATCAGTTATTAAAAAATTTATCAATTTTAAAAAAATTTTTATTTATCAATCTTTTATTTTTTACAATAATTGGCTTATTTACATTAATTTACTTAAAAGGTGTACAGCCTAACTTAATCCAAAAAAAAACTGCAAATCATATAAAGATCATAGATAATACCGTTGAACATATATTAAGGTTAAAAATACAATTTAATGAAGAAGACATAAGAGCATTTTTATTTTCAACAAGATTTTTATTTCAGAATTTAGATAGAGTAATTTTATTTGATAATCAATTTAACTTAGTAGGTGATACAGATACATTAGATTTAGATCCAAGATCATTTTCACAAAGACTAGATATTGTTGAATTAGAAATTTTGAATAAGGAAGATAGTAAAAAAAAAATTGAAAAAAAAAATATTAATGAGGCTAAGACAATATCTTTAAAAGATATCTTGACACTTTATGTAACTTCAAAAGATTATGGAAAGCCTTATACTTTTACTCAAGAAAATTATAATCAGTTTTTGTTAACAACAATTAAAAATGTCACTTTAGATGGAAAAAATATTGGATATTTAGCAATTTCTGAAAGTGCTAATGATATAAAATCAGCCATAGAAGAAAGAGAAAGTTTTATTATTAGAACAGCAATTTTTGTAGCAATTGTGATATTTATTTTCTCATTTGTTTTAAATAGGTATTTTTTAAAACCAATAAGAAATTTAGTTTCATATACAAAAATTATTAAAGAAAAAAGTAGAAAAAAAACAAATATAGAGAGACTTAAAAATAGAAATGATGAATTGGGGCTATTATCAAGCTCACTTGATGATATGACAGGAGAACTTCAAAAACGAATTTCCCATGCAGAAAATTTTTCTACAGATTTAGTTCATGAGATAAGAAATCCTTTAGCGTCCCTAAAAAGTGCTTCTGAAATTTTAAATGAAACAGAAGATATAATGCAAAGAAAAAAACTTATTAATATTTTAAGTCATGATGTTCAGAGGATTGAAAGATTGATTACCGATTATTCACAAATGCTCAAAGATGAAGTTGCACTTAGTAAAGAAAAAAAGAAAAAAATAAATCTAAAAGATATAGCCAAATCAGTTGTTGATGACTACAATAGTATTTATAAAGTTAAAAGAGGTATTGACATTTTATTAAATCAAAAATCAGATAATTCTGATGAATATTTTATTTACGGGATTGAAAATAGAATAGAACAAATAATAGCTAACTTGTTGGACAATTCAATTTCTTTTAGTGATGACAATAAAAAAATTTTAGTAGAAATCCATAGAAATGAAGATTACACAATTTCTCTAAAAGTCATTGATCAAGGAAAAGGTTTTAAAGAAAAAGAAACAAAAAAAATATTTGATAGATTTTATAGTAATAGACCAGATAAATTTGGTGAGCATTCAGGGTTGGGGCTAAATATCGTTAAAAACCTTGTAGATCTTCATAGTGCATCTATTGTGGCGTCAAATAATTCCAATCAAAGTGGAGCAAATATTGAAATTATTTTTCCAAAAATTTAAACTTAAGTTGATTAATTAAACCTTTATTGTTAGAAAACTTTTAATGGAAGATTTTAAAGTCAAAGATATTACTCAAGCAGAGTTCGGTAGAAAAGAAATTTCTATAGCTGAAAGTGAGATGCCAGGTTTAATAGCATTGCGAGAAGAATATTCTAAAAAAAAACCACTTAAGGGTGCAAAGATAATTGGATGCCTTCATATGACTATTCAAACTGCAGTTTTGATTGAAACATTAGTAGAACTTGGTGCAGAAGTTAGATGGTCTTCATGTAATATATTTTCTACCCAAGATCATGCTGCTGCAGCGATAGCAAAAGCAGGTATCCCAGTTTTTGCGTGGAAAGGAGAAACTGAAGAGGAATACATATGGTGCATTAAACAAACTATAGAAGGAAATAAAAACTGGAAACCAAATATGCTTTTAGACGATGGTGGTGATTTGACGGCTATGATGCACAACGAGTATCAAGAATTACTCAAAGAGATAAAAGGTGTTTCTGAGGAAACTACTACTGGTATTAAAGCTTTAAAAAAAATGGAGAAAGAAAAAAAATTAATGATCCCCGCAATTAATGTTAATGATTCTGTTACAAAGTCAAAATTTGATAATCTGTATGGTTGTAGAGAAAGTTTGGTTGATGGAATAAGAAGAGCAACTGATGTAATGATGTCAGGGAAAGTTGCAGTTGTAGCTGGATTTGGAGATGTGGGAAAAGGGAGCGCAGCTTCATTAAGACAGAGTGGTGCAAGAGTAATGATTACTGAAGCAGATCCCATATGTGCCTTACAGGCAGCTATGGAGGGTTATGAAGTAGTTTTAATGGATGAAGTTATTGAAAAGGCAGATATTGTTGTGACTGCTACAGGCAATAAAGATATTGTTACAGCTGATCATATGAGAAATATGAAAGATAGAGCTATTTTATGCAATATAGGCCATTTTGATAATGAAATACAAGTTGAAGCACTAAAAAATTATAAATGGACAGAGATTAAACCTCAAGTTCATGAAATAGAACTTCCTAGCAAAAAAAGAATAATTTTATTAGCTGAGGGAAGATTGGTTAATTTGGGATGTGCCACAGGTCATCCTAGTTTTGTAATGAGCGCTTCTTTTACAAATCAAGTTATAGCCCAAATTGAGCTCTGGAAAAATTATAAAAAATATGAAAATAAAGTTTATGTGTTGCCAAAAAATTTAGACGAGAAAGTTGCAACACTTCACTTAAAAAAAGTTGGAGCAAAATTAACAAAGTTATCAAAAGAGCAAGCAGATTATATAAGTGTTGAAATGGAAGGACCTTTTAAACCAGATGCCTATCGCTACTAAAAGTGGCAAAATTGACATTTCTAAAGTAGAAGATACAGCAAAAATTGCTAAAGAATTCTCAAAAAAACTAAAAAAGGGAGACATAGTTTTTTTTTATGGTGAAATGGGTGTCGGAAAAACTACATTTATTAGATACTTAATAAATAGTTTACAAAAAGAAAATAAAAACGATATTACTGAAATTACTAGTCCCACATTCAATTTAATAAATGAATATGAAGTCGGAAATGTCACTATTCAGCATTACGATTTGTTTAGAATAAAAGATGAAAAAGAGATTGCAAATATTGGAATATTTGAAAATTTTTCGAAAATTATATCCTTGATTGAGTGGCCTGAAATTATCAAAAAAAAGCCTAACAATATAATTAAATTGAATTTTGAATACGGAAAAAATTTTGAAAAAAGGTTTTTGAGTATTTCAGATATTTAGCAGATATTTAATATGACTATAAATAAAAAAAATTTAAAAAAAATAAAAGGGGATGCATCATTTAGGACTTTTTATAGAAAAAAAAATAAAGATAGAAACACTATTATTGTTTATGCGAAAAAGGAAAAATTAAAAAATTTACTTATCTATGATGCAATAAATAGATTGCTTATAAAAAATAAGATTCTAGCTCCAAAATTATATAGTCACAACTATTCTAATGATTTTATAGAAATAGAAGATTTTGGAAAAGAAACTGTTTTTAGAGTTTTAAATAAAAATGTGAAAAATCATTTTAAATATTATAAAAAGGCAATTTATTTATTAAATAAAATCCAGTCTATTAAAAGTAAAAAAATCAAAAATTTTAAAAATAAGATTTATAAAATTCCATTATATAAAAGTGATATCCTTTTTAAAGAGGCCAATTTATTTTGCGATTGGTATGCAAGAAACGAATTGAAAAAAAAAGATTTTTTAGTTTTTAAAAGTTTATTCAAAAAACAAATTAAATTTTTATTATTAAATTTAAAATTAAATAATGATGTTTTCGTACATAGAGATTTTCATGTATCAAATATGATGAAGTATAAAAATAAGATAGCACTTATTGATACCCAAGATGCTTTGATTGGAAATAAAGCATACGACTTAGCATCTTTAATAGACGATGTTCGGATTAAAACATCTCATAATCAAAAAAAAAAAATATACGATTTTTTTATTAAAACTAATTCTAGAAAATTAGATAATTATGATTTCAAAAATGACTTTGAAATTTTATCAATTTTAAGAAATTTGAAGATTATTGGAATTTTTACTCGGCTTGCTATGAGAGATAAAAAAAGGAAATATTTAAAATTAATACCTTATGGATGGGAATTAATAAACTATAGAATTAATAACAATGAATTATTTAAAGACTTAATCTATATTTTGAAAAAATATTTTTTAAAAAAAATAAAAATTTAAAATGAAAATAAATACCGCATTAATCTTGTGTGCTGGATTTGGTAAAAGATTAAATCCTTTAACATTAGATATTCCTAAACCGTTACTAAAAATAAATGATCATACTTTGCTAGAAAATTGTATTAACTTTATCAAAAAGCTAGGCATTAAAAAAATTATTTTAAATACATTTCATAAAAAAAAAAAGATATATGATTTTTTAGAAAAAAGGAATTTTGATTTAGATATTCAAGTCATAGATGATGGAGAGAAAATTTTAGATACTGGGGGTGGTATAAAAAAAATGATGAATTATTCAAATGAAAGTACTTTTTATACTTTTAATACAGATACAATTTGGAAAGAAGAATTTATTGACAGTATAAAAAAAATGGAAAACTTTTATTTTTTAAATGATATTAAAAATATACTTTTGGTAGTAAATAAATCTTATAGCTTTGATAAAAATTTAAAAGGCGATTTTGATTTAATAAAAAATAAACTTCAAAAAAACTCTAACAGTGAATTTATTTACACTGGATGTCAGATCATCAGTAAAGATTTACTTATGAACAATGAAAACAATATTTTCCCAATCGCTGAAATTTGGGATGAATTAAAAAATACAAATGAGTTATTTGGATATGAAGTTAAGTCTGATTTTATTCACGTAACAAACTTAGAAATATATAAAAAATTATTAAGTAATTAAGAGACTCTCTGCTCTAGATTTATCTAAATATTTATATTCATTTAATTCCATTTTCTCGTTAAATTTTATTAAAAGAGGATTGCCAGTTGGGATTTCTAATTTAGTTATTTTTGTTTCATCTAACTTAAATAAATACTTGCACAAAGCTCTCAATGAATTTCCATGGGCAGAAATTAATATATTTTTTTGATTTTTTAATTTGTTTTCAATTTCGTTTTTATAAAAAGATATTACTCTATTAAAAGTATCTTCTAAGGATTCAGTGTCTGGGATTTTAGAAGAAGGGACATCTTTATAAGTTGTAATATTTGATGGATGATAAGGACTATTTTTACTGAGAGGATCTGGTTTAATATTCCAAGACCTCCTAAATTCTTTTATTTTTTTTTCACCAAATTTTTCTTTCATTTCATCTTTCTTCAAGCCTGTAAGTGATCCATAATGTCTTTCATTAAGCTGCCAAACATTAACTGACTCTTTACCATCTCGTAGTGCATCTTGGATGAACCTAAGTGTATCGATTGCTCTTATTTGAAGAGATGTAAAATAATAATCTATAACAATTTTTTCTTTTTTAATTAATTCTCCAGCCTTACAAGCTTCCAATTTTCCTTGAGGAGTAAGACCAATATCGACCCATCCAGTAAATCTTTTTTCTAAATTCCACTCACTTTGGCCATGTCTTACTAGAATTAAAAGAGGCATATATTATAATCTGATATCTGATAATTTTGATAAAATAAACTTAAATAATAAAATAATGAAAAAAAATAATAGTTTTTTGTTAATCACTTTTTATATAACTAATTTTCTGCTCATTATATTGTATTTGTATCCTGGAAGTATAGTGGGTTATTTATTATACCAAGATTTAAATTTACAGCCACAAATTACTAAAAATTTTATTATATCATCAAATCATTTTTATACGTTTATTTTTGTTTCAGCTTTAGGAATGTTTTCCTATAAAGAAAGAAAAAAAAAAATATATTTGTTAATTTATTTAATTTGTTTATCTATTATTCTAGAAATAATGCATTTAATTATACCTCAAAGAAGTTTTCAAATATCAGATTTATTTGGAAATTTATTTGGAGTTTTAGTAGTAATATTATTTTTTAAATTTTGGAACAAGAATGAATTTTAATAAATCAATTTATTTCATTTTAATATTTCTGTTTTTAACTAATTGTTCCTCAATTCCCTCAAATACACAAAATAGTTGTTCAATATTTGATGAAAGATATCTTTGGTATAAACATTCTAAAAAAGTTGAAAAAAAGTGGGGTACACCAATATATGTTCAATTAGCAATTATTAAAATGGAGTCAGATTTTGATTGGTTAGCAAAACCTCCAAGAAAAAAATTATTCAAAATTGTTCCTTATAAGAGGCCATCAAGTTCGTTGGGATATTCTCAAGCGGTTAGGGGAACATGGGAACAGTATAAACGTGAAACCAAAAATAAATTTGCCACACGAGTAAGATTTAAAGATAGTGTTGATTTTATAGGATGGTACACAAATAAAACAGAAAAAATTTTAAAGATTTCAAAAAAAGATGCTTTTAAACAATATCTAGCTTATCATGAAGGTTGGGGTAATTATAAAAATTATAAAAATAATCCTAAAGTTATTTTATTAGCAAAAAAAGTAAAACTACAATCAGATAAATATAAAATACAATTAAAAGAATGTAAAAAAAGATTAAATAAAAACAAATATATTATTTTCTAGCGAAGTTGTTTTTTAACTTCTATATCAATAGCATCAATCCTCTTAGTATTTTTGGTAAGAGCTAAATACATAGTAGGAGTTACGTATAGTGTAAAAAATGTAGAAATTATCATTCCTCCTAAAATAGTTGCTCCCACAGCTAATCTAGATGCTTCCCCTGCGCCAGGTCCAATATTTCCAATAATTAACGGTATCATCGCAATCATGGTACTTATTGAAGTCATCATAATAGGCCTAAATCTTAATTCACAAGCTTCTTTAACGGCAGACTCAATGTTTTTTCCTGATACTCTTAATTGATTTGCATAATCAACTATAAGAATACTATTTTTTGTTGAGATGCCTATTAATATAATTAAAGCGATTTGAGAAAAGATATTAATTGAAGTGTTTAAAAATAATATAAACACTAGACCTCCAAATAATGCCAGAGGAACTGTTAGAATAATAACAAAAGGGTGAACAAAAGAGTTAAATGTTGCAGCCATAACCAAATATGCAGTTAATAAAGCTAATGCGAAAATAATATAAAGTTCATTGCTCGTTTCTTTAAACTCTTCAGATTTACCCTTCCATGCTATTTGTTTGATACTTTGCGTCTCATAAATAGTTTTTTCCAAATATTTTATTGCTTCAGAAAGCGTATAATTTTCAGAAATATTAGCAGAAATAGTTACTGCTCTCTGTCTATTGTATCTAGCTAATTTTTTTGCTGCACCTTCCTCTTTAAATTCAACTAGATTAGCTAAAGAAATTAATTTTCCCGAATCTTCAGATCTAACAAAAATTTTTGTTAAGCCCTCTTTGTTTCTTCTGTCAGACAAGTATTGTTGTAATATTATTGGATATTCTTTACCTAATTTATTAAATTTAGTAATTGTTTTTCCACCATAAAGCGTCTCTAACGTTTTACCTATATTATCAGTTGAGACTCCTAAATCTTTAGCTTTATTTTTATTTATGACTAATTTTATTTCAGGTTTATTTCTCGTATAATCAGATTCAATTCTTGATAAATTTTTATTCTTTCTTAGTTTGTTAATAATTTCATTTTGAGTAGCTTCAAGCTCATCATAACTATTCCCCAAAATAACCATTTGAACTGGTTTTCTATAGTTAGAAACTCTTATTGATTGAGGTTGAATAGGAAATGCTAATGTTTCGGGAACAGTCACAATTTTACCTATGGCTTCTCTCATGACTTTCAATGAGTCTTTTTTTCTATTTTTCCAGTCATCTAACAAAGCGATAATGATAAAACTATTAAATGAATTTTTATTTGATCCAAAGCCCGGAACTCGCATAATCAATCTTTTGTACGGACTATCTTCTTGTTGAAGAAGAGGGATTAATCTTTTTTCAACATCTTGAGCTCTTTTTTCAGTATATTCAAAGGAACTTCCTTCATCGGTATTGCCAATTATAATATAAACTCCTCTATCTTCTTTTGGCAGTAGTTCTTTTTTAGTAAAATTATATAAAACTGTAGAACTAATTATCGTTAGGATTATAAATGAAATAATTATATTTTTTTTATTAATCCAAAACAAAAGTGTTTCTTTGTAAAAAAGTGAAAAAGATCTAAAAAATTTATCGAACTTTATAACTAAAAAATTTTGCTTTGGTTTTTTTGTTAAAAATTTACTTCCCAACATTGGCGATAAAGTTAAAGCAACAAATGATGAGACTATGATTGAAAAAGATAAAGCAATCGCTGTTTCTCTAAAAAGGGTACCAGCAATACCTTTTATAAATATTAATGGAAGAAATACTGCAACTAAAATTAATGTAGTAGCTATAATTGCAAAAGTAATTTGTTTTGAACCTTTTATTGCTGCGATTAGAGGTGTTTCTCCATTTTCAATTCTTCTATAGATAGCATCAGTCATAATTACAGAATCATCCGTAATAATCCCGATTGCTAAAATAAAACTAAGTAAAACAAAGATGTTTATTGATAAATCAAAAATATAAAGTCCAAGAAAAGATGAAATTAAACTTACAGGCAATGCAACTGCCGGAACAATTACTGCCTTAATATTTCCTAAAAAAAGATAAATAATTAAAACTACCAATATAAAAGATATTATTAAAGTTTTATAGACTTCGAATATTGCCGTTCCAACATATGTTGCCCTATTAAAAGCGATCTCTAGATTGAGGTCGTCTGGTAAAGTTTTTCTTACCTCTTTAACCTTCTTTTTAATTTCTTTTGAAAGTTCAACAGTAGAAGCCCCACTCTTTGCATAAATTCCTATACCAACTGTTTTTAAATTTAATTTATTTTTTTTCTGTGCCTTAAAAAGGGTTTTTTCTGATACTGGACCAAATTCTATTTTTGCAAGATCTGATAATCTTACAATACTATTTTTATTTTTTTTTATAGGTAATTCTTTAATAGACTCAATATTATTGTAAGATTTATCTAAATTTAAAGTCAGATCAATATTATCTGCTTCGAGGGTTCCAGCTGGTAAACTTACGTTTTCTTTTCTTAAAGCTGTTTCAACTTCTTGAATTGTAAGATTATTTGCTGCTAATTTAATTGGATCAATCCAGACTCTAATACTTAAATCTCTTAATCCACCAGTCCTAATTCTTCCAACATTTTTTACACTTGAAAATTGATCAACTAGATATCTTTCAGCGTAGTCACCTAATTCTAGATCACTCCAGTTAGATGAGCTTAAAGCTAACCACATAGTTGTTGAAAAACCTGCAGACTGTTTTAGAATTTGGGGTGCTTTTGCTTCAGATGGTAAATTGTCTACAATTCTTGCAACTCTCTCCCTAATGTCATTTGCTGCACTATCTAAATCTATATCAGTGTTAAATTCTACATTGATTGTACTACTTCCATTTTCAGAATTAGAATCAATATTTTTTATTCCTTCGGCTCCCCCTATTACATCTTCTATAACTTGAGTCACTTCTTGATCTATTATTGGTGCTGATGCTGATTTATAATCTACTTTAATTTGAACAACTGGTGGCTGAAGTCCATTAGGCAATTCTCTAACAGGTAAATCAGAAAATACAAATGTTCCAAATACAATTAGTATTAAAGACATTACCCAAGCAACAACAGGTCTTTTAATACTTAAATCTGTTATAAACATTATTTTATAATGGGGTTAATTTTTCCTTTGGGTCTAACTTTTTTTAAACCTTCCGCAACAATTGTATCTCCTTTTTCTAGTCCAGAGATAACTTCAACGAAACTTTTATTTCTTAGTCCAATTGAAATTTCAGTTTTATTAGCAATGTTGTTTTCATCAATCTTATAAACATATGCTTTATTTCCCTCTAAAATCAAACTTGTATCTGGTATTCCTAATGCAGTTCTATCATTGTATTTCACTAAAACCTCTAAGAGCGATCCGGGAATTAATTCATTATTTTGATTATCTATTTTTACTCTTATTAATAAACTTCTTGTTTCCGCATTAATTCTGCTTGAGACTGCATATATCTCCCCAAAATAAATTCGATCTTTATTTCCAGAAAATTTTGCCTCTATAGGTAATTTTTTTTTAATATATGGTGCAAAAATCTCAGGTATTTGAAGATCAGAATAAATAATTGAATTATCATCCAGTGTAATAATGACAGAATTATCCGAACCTAGAATATCTCCTGTAATACCTCTATATCCAAGAACTCCACTAAATGGAGCAATAATATTTTTTTCTTTTAGTTTAACAATTATCTCATTTTTTTTGACATAATCTTTTAAAGTGAATTCAGATACTAAATCACTTTTTTTGATTCTGAATGATTGAGTTTTTTTTGAAATAGCAGTTCCAAAACTTTCAATTTTTTCTGAAAAATTTTTCTCTATAACTTTGTTAACAATTATTCCTGGAGGTGGTTGTTTACTAAATTTTTTTGCAAAATGATTTCCTATCAAAGTTCTTCCAATTACTACGAACGCAATGACTAAAAAAAATATTATTATAATTGTAGTGATTTTATTTGATCTTTTCATAATTAAATTTTTCCGTATTCGCTCCAAGAGCCGTCGTATATTGTAGGCATATATTTATTATCAATTAAAGAATAAGCAAGGGCTAAAACAGAGGCAGTAATTCCTGAACCACAAGAAAATACAAGGTTTTCATTATCATGACAATTTATCGATCTAAATTTATTAGCTATATTTTTTTTATTTATAAATGTTTTATCTTCATTTAATAATTCAGTAAAAGGAAGACACATTGAGTTAGGAATTGATCCACTTCTTAAACCTTTTCTAGGTTCTGATATTTGACCTTTAAATCGATCTAAACTTCTTGCATCAATAAGTTTAAAATTTTTTTTTTTTATATTTTCATTAATTTCATCTATATTCTTTACTAACTTGCTTATTTCTTTTGCTTTATAACTAGATTTTTTTAAATCAATTTTAGTATTAGTTGTTGGTTTTTTTTCTTTTATCCATTTTTTTAATCCACCATTTAAAACACTTACTAAGTTCGGATCATGACCATAATAAATAAAATTGTACCAACATCTGCACGAACTTATAACGTCTGAATTATCATAAATAATGATTTTGTCATGATTTTTAATACCCATTTTTGAGACAATTTTTTCCCACGAAGTTTTATCTGTAAGCATATGAGGTAAGTCTGTATCTATCTTTGAATTTTTATCTATATCAAAAAAAATAGCATTTTTTATATGTAGCTTTTTGAACTCCTCAAAGCCATTCCTTTTTGTTAAAGGCATATGCCACGAACTATCAATTATTTTAACATCATTTAAATTATTATATAACCATTCAGTTTCTACTAATGACATTTTATCTTTTTTCTAAATATTTTTGATGATACTCTTCTGCTATACAATAATTTTTAAGTAAAGTTATTTTTGTAACAACTTTACCTTTCAGTTCGCTATTAATTTCTTTTAATACATCTTCGGCAGTTAATTTTTGTGCTTCATTTAAATAAAATATTTCACTTCTGTATTGAGTTCCAAAGTCTGGTCCTTGAGAATTTAAAGTAGTTGGATCATGAATTTTAAAAAAGAAATATAAAATTTCTTGATATGTTATTTGGGTTGGGTCAAATTCTATTTTGACAACTTCAGCATGCATTGTATTACCAGTACATACTTCTTTATATGTGGTTTTTTTGCTATTTCCTCCACAATAACCAACTTCAGTTTTAATTACTCCTTTAAGTTTACTAAATTTTATTTCTGGACCCCAAAAACACCCTAGAGCTAAAACTGCTATTTCCATTGATTATCCTTATATTTAATTTACAAATTATTCATATGTTAACTAAAAATCAATTAGGCTTTTTGTACATGTTTTTGTCTGTTTGTGCGTTTTCACTGATGGATATAATTGTAAAATGGTCTGTTGGTTACCCTATTGGCCAAGTTTTATTTTTTAGAGGCTTTTTTGGAATAGTTTTTTATTTTTTCATAATACCAAAAGATAGACTTAATAATTTTTACTATACAAAAAGAGCAGGATTACATTTTTTAAGATGTTTTTCAGGATTGATAGCTCTTGTAGCAATTTTTATTGCTTTAAGAGAGTTACCATTGGCAACAGTTGTAAGTATTTCTTTTGCAGCTCCTATTTTTACAACTATTTTTTCAATTTTTTTATTGAGTGAAAAAGTTGGTATTTATAGATGGCTAGCTGTAATAATTGGTTTTATAGGAATTTTAGTTATTACCGAACCAGGCATGAGTTCACTAAATATCTATTATCTTTTTCCAATTATTTTTTGTTTAGGTCTTTCCTATGTAGCTATTGCAATCAGACAATTATCAACAACAGAGCCAGTTTGGTTAATTTCATTTTATTTTTCACTTTCGATCACTATCCTCAGTCTTTTTACGATCCCAAATGGATGGATTATGCCAAGTATAAGAGATTTTATATTTTTGTCTTTTATTGGTATTTTTGGTGGTGTAGCAAATTTGTGGTTAAGTCAATCATATAAATATTCTGAGGTTTCTCTAGTAACTCCTCTGAAATATTTGGCTTTAGTGTTTGCGATTATATTTGGTTATGTTATTTGGGAAGAAATACCTACAATTAAAACTTTAGCAGGTGCATTGCTAGTTATTATTTCAACAATGATAATTTTTAGAAGAGAAATTTATATAAAAAAAGACATTACTTCTAAGACTTCTAATGACTAAAGCCCCCTGTTATTGGACAGCTGCAAAAAAATATTTATCAAAAAAAGATAGAACAATTTGTAAATTAATTAAGAGGTATCAAATTCCTTCGGAAAAGATTCTTACTTCAAGAAAAGATATTTTTTTCTCATTGTGTAAAAGTATAATTGGTCAACAAATAAGTGTGGCAGCAGCAAATTCAGTTTTTTTAAAATTTAAATCAAAATGTAAAAATAAGATAAATGCAAAAGTAGTATCTAAACTTTCTTTTAATCAAATAAAAAGTTGCGGTTTGAGTCGTCAAAAAGTTTTGGGATTAAAGAGTTTATCCAAACAAATATTAGATAAAAGTTTTAATCCCAGATTAATAAAAAAGATGAATGATGAGGAAGCGATATTATATCTTTCAAAATTAAGGCAAATTGGAAGATGGTCTGCAGAAATGATTCTAATTTTCACTTATAATAGACCCAATATTTGGCCAGTTCAGGATATCGGACTTTTAAGAGCCATATCTAAAAACTATAAAAAAAAATATCTGCCTCCGGAAAAATATGTAAAATTTTTACAAAAAAAATTTTCTCCCTATTGCTCTGTCGCTACCTGGTATCTTTGGAGAAGTATTGATCCAGAGCCAATTCAATATTAATTGCCTTCTATTATTTGATGATTTCTAACTACTGTATTTTTTAATAATGCATGTGCTTCTTGATATTCTTTAGAATAGAAGAATTCTTTAGCTATATCAAAAGAAGAAAACTCTATTACAGCTGTTCGAACAAAATTTTGACCTTCTGTAACAATTTTTTTCCCACCTCTAATTAAAAATTTACCATTATATTTTTCAACAGCTTCCCTAGCTTTAATAGCATAATCTTTTAATGCATTAGCATCATTAATACTTTCATAAACACACACGATATAACCCTTCATTTAATCTATCCACTCCTTTAAATTTTTCTGATTTTCTTGTATATAATTTGGTAAATTTTTCATATCAAATATTTCAAGTTTTTTTCTTTTGTCATCACTGTATTTTTTAGAAGTTTTATCTCCAAACATATCATAAATTGTTTTATTCTCATTAATTAGGGATTTTATTTTTTCTCTTCCCAATTCCTCTACTTCATAATCTCTATGATGTAAGTATGATTTGAGTTTTAATTCTATGTCATCATAACTTTTTAAGTTTGAAAAATGCCACCCACCATTTTTAATATAATATTTATTTATATATTTTAATTTTGAAAAGAATGTATCTATTCTCCAGAAAGAATATTTTTTATTTTTTACACTTCTAAGCCATTGTGGATTTAGTAAATTTTTTTTCTTGCAACCTTTGGTGCCATACCAGTTAAAGTTTGGAAGATACCTATTTAATTTATAGTAGAAAATAGCTTGTTCAAACATTAAAATTTCATTTTTGATGTTTTTCAAATTAATTAATTCTAAATTTGGTATTTCGTCTACGTCAGAAATTAAAATTAAATCATCTTTATCGGCTTTATTAAGTCCATTTTGTATATGATTTCTGTGATCGTTTTCTCTTAAATGAGCATTCATAATTAATTTTTCTGATCTAAGAGAATGATCATCAGCATCAAATACTTCTCTTATGCCACTTGGCTTATTATCATGAATTATGTAAATTATTTTATCTCTAAACTTGCTATATTTACTTATATCAAATTTAAGTTTTCTCGCTTTTCCATTATGGAAAAATTTACTTTCAACAACTACAAAGTAATTAACAAATTTATTTAAGATATTTAGTCTTATATCCAGTAGTAATTCTTCATCATAAAACATGAAACAATCAAAAATTTTCATTTTTTAATCTTTTTTATTTCTATTAGTGTGATAAAAAATTCTATGGCAGAGAAATTAATTATCAGCTTTGATGAATATACTAAAATTGTAGAAAAATTAGCAATACAAATTTATAAGAATTATAAACCAACAGTATTAGTGGGCATAATGAGAGGTGCTGCACCTATTTTGGACATTCTCTCAAGAATACTCAAGTTGCCAATTGCGTACATAGTTATACAAAGTTATTCAGGCAAGGGTTTAGAAGACAAACAAGGTAAAATTGCATTTGCTAGAGAAATTAGCTCATTGGCTCAAAATAAAGATTTTAGCAGAGTTCTTTTAATTGATGATTTATCAGATACTGGTTTGACACTCAATAAAAGTATTGAATGGTTAAAAAATTATGAACCAACAAGAAATTATATTAAAGAAGTTAAAACTGCTTGTTTATGGAAAAAAAAATCTTCTACTTTTGAGCCAGACTTTTGTTCAGTTAAACTTTCTTCAGATCCATGGATAGTTCAACCTACGGAGCATTACGAAGAAATACCAATAGAAGAGATTATAAATAAAAATAAAAAGGGCTAGAAAAAATTTTCTAGCCCTTAATAAATTTCTTTTATGCTACAGCAAAACTAATAACACTTAATATCGCAATAACCCATATAGCTGGAGAAGTACTTGAAAATTTTCCAGTAAATATTTTTATTAAAGCATACGATATGAATGCAAGTGCAATACCATTACTAATACTATAGGTTAGCGGCATAGCAATCATTGCAAGCACCGCTGGGGCTGACTCTGCTATATCATCCCACTCTATATCAGTGATATTTCTAACAAATAAAACCGCAACATATAATAGTGCAGCTCCATCTATTTCTTTTGGTAGGCTAGTAGCTAATGGTGAAAAAAATAAACATGCTAAAAATAGAATTCCAATTACTAGTGAAGTCATTCCAGTTTTACCACCAGCTTTTACGCCTGCACCTGACTCCACATAACTAGTTACTGTAGTTGTTCCCATTAAAGCACCCGCAACTGTTCCGACACTATCCGACATCATTGCTTTATCAATATCTTGAACTTTTCCTTTACTATCAACTTTACCAGCCACGTTTGCAACTGAAGTTAAAGTTCCTGCGGTATCAAAAAAGTCTATAAATAATAAAGTAAATATGACAGTTGACATCCCAGCAGTAAAAGCTGCGGTTAGATCAAATTCCATTAAGTATGTCATTGGCGGAATACTTCCTACAACACCATTAAACTTTGCTAAACCTGATATCCAAGCAATAATACTAAAAGCAATAATACCAATTATTATGTTTCCTTTGATGTTAAGTTTTTCCATTACTATCATCGCTACAAATGCCAAACATCCTAAAATCACTAAAGGATTTTTTATGTCACCTAATGTAACAAGAGTTACTGGATGGTCACCGACCACACCCATTATTTCCAATCCAATTATTGCAAGGAATAACCCTATTCCCGCCCCAATACCAAGCTTTAGACTTTTTGGAATAGAGTTAATCAACCAAGCTCTAATAGGTGTTAGTGATATAATCAAAAAAAGTACACCAGCCACAAGCACTGCGCCTAAAGCAGCTTGAGGTGTATATCCCATTCCAGCTACTACTCCGAATGCTACAAAAGCATTAATACCCATACCTGGGGCTAGACCAATTGGCCAAGTTTTTCCGTAAAAAGCCATAATGAAACAAGCCAGAGCTGTTGCTACAATTGTTGCAGTGAATACGGCTCCAAAATCAAAAAATCCTTTTTCAGGACCCGCAAACTCTCCAGATAATATAAATGGATTTAAAAACATAATGTAAGCCATAGTTAAAAATGTTGTTACTCCAGCAATTACTTCTGTTTTAAAATTTGTTTTGTGTTTTTTATAGTTAAAATAATTTTCCAACATATTTCCTCCTAATAATAGATAACTATTTGATTCTGCGGATTAATACTTTTAAAAATCGATCTTTATTCACATAATTCAACTAACAAGTTTATATTTAAGCCAAAATAAACATGATAGTTTAATAAAATGAATAAAATTAGAACAATTTTATTTTTATTACTAATAATTTTCACTGTATCTAGTTGCAAAACTATAGAGAAAAAAACTGATGAAATTGTTAAAAAAGAGAATCAAAAATTATCAAAATTTATTGGCAAATCATCAAATGAATTAAAAATTAGTATGGGTAACCCTGATGAGGATTTTAAAAATGAGAATGGCTTAACAATCTTTATTTATAAAACAAAAAAATATGGGATACCGTGTGAAAGAAGTTTTGAAATTGATAGCGAACAAGTAATTATTGGATTTAATTCAAAAGGCTGTTTTTAAGTAATTCACTTGCGGAGAAATTTCCCCGCAAGTAAGATTTATTTATTTTATTTCGATAAGCTTTTTTTTCTTATGCTCAGGTACAATTTTCTCACAAGATATTGTTAATAAGCCATCTTTGAGTTCTGCACTATTTACCTTAACATCGTCCGCGATAGTAAATGTTCTCGCAAACTGTCTTTGTGAAATACCTTTATGTAAGATTTCACCATCTTCATTCTTATCTTCAGACTTATTTGCTTGTCTAGTTCTTACAGTTAGCAAATTATCTTCAAACTCAACCTCAACATCTTTCTTATTAAAACCTGCTAAAGCAACTTCTATAGCGTAATTGTCTTTGCTAGTTTTTCTAATATTGTAGGGTGGGTAGTTTGATTGCATTGCCAAACTGCCATTTCCCAACATATTTTCAAATTGGTCAAACATATCATCAAAACCAATTGAAAAGGGCTTAAGTGAGTTAAATATAGATAGATCTTTACTTGTCATAATGTCCTCCTTTTATTTAAGCAAGTTAATTTGCATGTCCCTTTAGGCGACATACAAATTTTATATGGTAATTAAAATTTATATTTCAAGATTAAAAAATCAAATTTTATCAGAAATTTTTAACGCAAAAGCATAGTCTAAAGCTATCTCTTCTATAGCACCATCTCTACCAGACTTACCACCATGGCCTGCATTCATTTCCGTTTTTAAAAGAAGTAGATTTTGATCAGTTTTGTATTCTCTAAGTTTCGCGGTATATTTTGCAGGCTCATCAAATAAAACTCTATTATCGCTTAAACTAGTAGTAATTAGCATATGAGGGTAATCCATTTTTTTTATATTATTATATGGAGCATAAGAATAAACATAATCGAAATGTTCTTTATTATCTTTAGCATTTCCAAACTCATCAAATTCACCAATTGTTAAGGGCAAAGAATGATCTAAATTAGTTGTTAGAGAGTCCACGAATGGAACAGCCATGACGATACCAAGAAATAAATCTGGTTCTTGATTTACTACTGCTCCCATTAAAAGACCACCTGCTGAACCTCCCATGCCTATAATTTTTCCTTTAGATGTATATTTTTTTTCAATTAAAAATTTTGCAGTAGCTATATAGTCTTTAAATGTATTCTTTTTATTTGTTAATTTACCCTCTTTCCACCATTTCATTCCTCTTTCCATGCCACCTCGTATATGAGCAGTAACCCAAATTATATCTCTATTAATCAAACTTAGTTTAGTTGAGGAAAAATCAGGACTCATAGAACTTCCGTAAGATCCGTAACCATATAAAAGAAGATTAGCATTACCATCTATTTTTGTTTTTTTATGTCTCGTAATTGTAATTGGCACTAATCTCCCATCATGTGAAACACTCTCTAATCTCTCAACAATATAATCGTCAGGATTATGACCAGATGGAATTTCTTGCTCTTTAACAAGTGTTTTCTCATTTGTTTTTAAATTATATAAATATGCTTTATTTGGAGTTTTTGGTGAAGAGTATGAAAGATAAACTTCATCTGTATTTTTATCTCTTTGTTTTAATGAAATACCAGGAACAATTACTTTTTCATCAACGAAATCTAGATTTTTTTCTTTGCCAGTCTTTGGGTCTTTTATAATTAATTTACTTAAAGCATTTGATGTTTCAGATCTAATAATC
>MDSW01070282.1_pt1 | contig 28308 bp, 25 predicted proteins | sample 811171 | NCBI WGS metagenome assembly MDSW01 (sample SAMN05326641, study PRJNA326480) | marine metagenome | isolation source: seawater | place: Atlantic Ocean: North West | collected 2012 | reverse complement strand
CATGGTGTTTGTGGTTCATGCGCTATGAATGTTGATGGAGTAAACACATTATCCTGTATTAAATCTCACTCAGACATTAAAGGTGAATTGAATATTTATCCATTACCTCATTTAAAAGTAATCAAGGATTTAGTTGGAGATTTAACTACACTTTATAAACAATATGAATCTGTGGAACCTTGGCTTAAATCTAAAGTTGGAGAAAAAACATCTACAGAAATTAAACAGTCACAAGAGGACAGAGCAAAACTTGACGGTTATTACGAATGTATACTTTGTGCATGTTGCTCAACTTCTTGCCCAAGTTATTGGTGGAATGGAGATAAATACTTAGGACCTGCAGTTTTATTACAAGCATACCGTTGGATTACTGACAGTAGAGACGAGGAGAGAAAAGAAAGATTAAAAAAAGTTGCAGATGAACTTAAGCTGTATAGATGTCATACGATTATGAATTGTACTAATTCTTGCCCAAAAGGTTTAAATCCCGCAAAAGCAATTGGATCTATTAAAAAAATGCTTGCATCGAGTTAAAAGCTTAATTAATCATTAATAACAAAATGAATTCAATAGAGCATTTTATTGACGGTAAAATTGTTAAAGGTTCGTCTAAAAGAACAGCAAAGGTATTTAACCCTGCCACCGGTGAGGTAAGCTCCAATGTAAATCTTGCAAACACTGCTGATTTAAATAAAGCTGTTGAAGCTGCAAAAAAAGCCTTTCCTAGTTGGTCAGAAAAAACTCCGTTATTTAGAGCCAGAGTTCTTTTTAAATTTAAAGAATTGATTGAAAAAAACTATGACGAACTTACAAAGATTATTGTTTCTGAACATGGAAAAGTCTATGAAGATGCCAAAGGTTCTTTGACTAGAGGATTGGAGGTCGTAGAATTTGCTTGTGGAATACCACAGTTGCTCAAAGGAGAATTTACAGAAAATGTTGGCACAAATGTTGACAGCTGGTCTATGAGACAACCACTCGGAGTTTGTGCAGGCATTACCCCTTTTAACTTTCCAGCGATGGTCCCTATGTGGATGTTTCCTGTTGCAATTGCTTGTGGGAATACATTTGTTTTAAAACCATCCGAGAAGGATCCATCTTGTTCTATGAAACTAGCAGAATTATTTTTAGAAGCCGGTCTTCCTCCAGGTGTCTTTAATGTTGTTAATGGGGACAAAGAAGCTGTTGATGCAATAATTAAAAATAAGGATATTGCTGCTGTAAGTTTTGTTGGTTCAACACCGATTGCAAAATATATATATGAAAATTGTGCAAAAAATGAAAAAAGAGTCCAAGCCTTGGGAGGCGCAAAAAATCACTGTGTAGTAATGCCAGATTGTGATTTAGACCAAGCAGTTAACGGTTTGATGGGTGCAGCATATGGATCAGCAGGTGAGAGATGTATGGCACAATCAGTAGCTGTTGCAGTTGGTAAAATTGCAGAGCCCCTTGTCAAAAATTTATCAAAAAAAGTAGAGTCTTTAAAAGTAGGCCCAGGTTTAGATAAGAAATCGCAAATGGGTCCATTAGTTACTAAAGAACATCTAGAAAAAGTTAAAGGTTACGTTGATATAGGAGTCAAGGAAGGTGCAAAACTTGTAGTAGACGGGAGAAATTTGAAGCTTCAAGGTTATGAAAATGGTTTTTATATGGGAGGATGTTTATTTGATTATGTTAAAAAAAATATGAGAATTTATAAAGAGGAAATATTTGGTCCAGTCCTTTCAGTTGTAAGAGCAAAAGATTATAATGAAGCTTTATCTTTGGTAAATGATCATGAATTTGGAAATGGTACTAGTATATTTACAAGAGATGGAGATACGGGGAGATCGTTCGCAAGCAAGGTAAAAATTGGAATGGTTGGCATAAACATACCAATTCCAGTTCCGATGGCGTTTCATAGTTTTGGTGGATGGAAAAGATCTTTATTTGGAGATCAAAGCATACATGGGCCTGAAGGTGTTAGGTTCTATACAAAATTAAAAACAATTACATCTAGGTGGCCATCGGGTATCAAAACAGATCCAGAGTTTGTGATGCCAACAATGAAATAAAAATGAAAAAAAAAATATCTTTAATTGGAGCAGGACAAATTGGCGGTACTTTAGCTCACTTAATTGCATTAAAGGAGCTTGGTAATGTAGTGCTATTTGATGTTGCAGAGGGAATTGCAAAAGGGAAAGCACTTGACATTGCCCAATCCTCGTCGGTTGATGGTTTCAATGTGAGTTTACAAGGCACAAGCAATTATGAAGATACAAAAAATTCTGATGTTATAATAATTACAGCTGGAGTACCTAGAAAACCAGGTATGACTAGAGATGATCTTCTAGGTATAAATTTGAAAATTATTAAACAAGTGGCTGACGGTATTTGTAAAACTTCACCAAATGCTTTTGTTATTTGTATAACAAATCCACTCGATGTTATTGTAATGGCATTACAAAGATATTCTGGTCTGAAAAAAAACAAAGTTGTTGGAATGGCTGGAATATTGGACACGTCTAGATTTACTTATTTTTTGTCAAAAGAATTAAATATTTCAACAAATAAAATAAAATCTTTAGTCTTAGGTGGGCATGGAGACACAATGGTTGCAATGATTAAAAGTACAGAGGTTGACGGAAAGTCGCTAGAAGATTTAATTAATTCTGGAAAAATATCTAAAAAAAGATTAAATGAAATTATTTTGAGAACAAAAAATGGTGGGGCGGAAATAGTAAAATTTTTAGAGAAAGGATCAGCTTTTTATGCTCCTGCTGCATCCGGAGTTCAAATGGCTGAGAGTTATCTAAAAGATCAAAAAAAAACTTTACCCTGCGCGGCCTTCCTAAAAGGAGAATATGGAGTTAATAATCTTTATGCAGGTGTTCCAGTAATAATTGGAAAAAATGGAGTTGAAAAAATAATTGAAGTTAGTTTATCAGACGAAGAAAAAGTAAACTTTAATAAATCTATTCAAGCCGTAAAAGATCTTTATTCGGCTGCAGTAAAAATAGATCCTACTTTAGGTAAAGATTAAGAGTGTTTTTAAAATATAAAATTCAAATTTATTATTTTTTTTTAATTTTTTTATCAATATCATTCCCTATTTATTATGGAAATATTGGGGTCTTTCCAATCGATAGTTTCTTAATTTTTAATGGAGGATATAATGTTTTTAATGGATACCATCCATTTAAAGATTATTGGTCAATAACTGGACCTATACTAGACTATTTTCAATCAATTTTCTTTTTAATATTTGGCATAAATTGGTTGAGTTATATTTTACATGCTTCGGTAATCAATTCATTATTAGTTGTAATTTCTTTTTATTTTTTTTACAAAATGAAATTAAAAGAAGAGCTCTCATTTTTATACTCTCTTTCAATCGGGATCTTAGCTTATTCACAAACAGGTACTCCATTTATGGATTATCACGCATTTATCTTTTCATTTATTTCAATAATATTTTTGCTATTAGGATTGCAATTTAAAAAAAATATATATTGGTTTTTCTCAGCATTTTTTTTATTTATTTCTTTTTTTTCCAAACAAATTCCTTCAAGTTACTTGGCAATTTTTTTAATTTTAATTTTTTTTTCATTTTTTTCTTATTTTAAAAAAAAATATTCAAGCAACCTACTTTTTTTATGTATACCCTGATCGTATTATTCTTAATATTTTTATTAGGTATTTTTATTGGTAAAATTCCAATGAGCAATGTTTTAAATCAATACTTTCTATATCCAATTGGAATAGGTCAGGAAAGAAGTGAACTTTTAAATTTTGATTTAAAAAATACTATATTTCAATTTAAATACCTATACTTTGCAATATTACCTTACATTATTGTATTTTCTTTTAATTTTAAAAAAATAAATAAACATAAGGAAAAATATAAAGAGCTTATTTTTTTAACACTTATTGCAGGTACTTTTGTAATTTTTATATACGCACAGCTTATTACTTTGAATCAGGTGTTAATTTTTTTTACAATACCTTTTTACCTTGCTGTTTCTCATATCTATAACGTAAAATTTTTTAAAAATATTAACTTGTCAATTTTTTTAGTCTTGCTTTTATTTTTTTCAACAACAAAATTTCATTTGAGATTCAATGTAGAAAAAAAATTTATGGAACTTTCAAATAGTAACCTAGATCTCGCTATTGATGCTTATTCACTTGGTAATATTCTTAAAGGATTAAAGTGGATATCTCCTAAATATGATGAAAATCCTCAAAAAGAATTAGATTTATTAATTGACACAAAAAAAATTCTTTTAAATGAGAATAAAAAATTCATTTTAATATCTGATTATCAAATTATTCCTGCCCTAATAAATTTAAAGGAAGTTTCACCTAATAAGTGGTATGATAGTTTAAGTGTACCAAGTAAAAATAATACATTTTACGAAAATTATAAAAAATTTTTTACAAAAAGTATTAAAAAACAGAATATAAAAATTATATATTTGATCGACAAAGAGCAAAAATACTTAGATAATATTTATCAAAATAGTAATTGTATTGGTTATACACAAATAAACCCGATTACCTTAAGAGCTAATATAGAAAAATGCGATTAATTATCTATTATAATTCATAACAATGAATATACACGAACATCAAGCAAAAAAACTTCTGAAAGAGTTCGGTGCGCCAGTTACAAATGGAGTTGTAATTTTAAAACCTCAAGACCTATCAGAAAAAATAAAAAATCTTAAATCAGATAAACTAGTTTTAAAGGCTCAAATTCACGCAGGAGGACGAGGAAAAGCTGGAGGAGTAAAGCTTATTGATAGATCTAAAATCCAAGAGGAAGTAAAGAATATGTTTGGTAAAATTCTTATAACTCACCAAACTGGACCAGAAGGCAAAGAAGTAAAAAGAATTTATATTCAGGAAGCATATGACATAGATAAAGAATTTTACTTATCTTGTTTAGTCGATAGAGAAAGTTCAAAAATAGCATTTATTTCTAGTACTGAAGGGGGAGTAGATATAGAGACTGTTTCAAAAAAAAATCCTGAAAAAATTATAACTACCAAAATTGAATTAAAAAAATCTCTTACAGACGAAGATATAGAGAAGGTTATAAAGATATTTTCATTTGACAATGTTCAAAAAAAAGAAGCAAAAAATTTATTAAATGCATTATACAATATTTTAATTGATAAAGATGCTACTTTGATCGAGATTAATCCATTGATTATTACCAAACAAAAAAAAATTATTTGTTTAGATGCTAAAATGAACTTTGATGATAATGCATTGTTTAGAAGACCAGAAATTTTTAAACTTAGAGATTTAAACGAGGAAGAACAAGTAGAAACCGAAGCTAGTAAATTTGGATTAGCATATATTAAACTAAATGGCTCAATAGGTTGTATGGTTAATGGAGCAGGATTAGCAATGGCGACTATGGATATAATAAAATTATACGGGAAAGAGCCAGCCAATTTTCTCGATGTAGGTGGTGGAGCTTCAAAAGAACAAGTTTCAGCAGCTTTTAAATTAATTTTGTCAGACAAGAAGGTCAAAGGAATTTTAATAAATATTTTTGGTGGAATAATGCGTTGCGATGTACTTGCTCAAGGAGTTGTTGAAGCTGCTAAAGAAATTAATATTAAAGTACCTTTAGTTGTAAGACTTGCTGGTACCAATTTCGAAAAAGGTAAAGAAATTTTAGACAAATCGGGATTAAAAATATTATCTGCTATTGATCTCAATGATGCAGCTAAAAAAATTGTAGATGCAATAAAATAAATGTCCATTTTAGTAAATAAAAAAACGAAAGTAATATGCCAAGGATTTACCGGAACACACGGAACATTTCATTCTGAGCAAGCAATAAAATATGGAACACAATTAGTAGGAGGTGTTACACCAAAAAAAGGTGGACAAAAACATCTTGGCTTACCAGTATTTAACACTGTTAAAGAAGCAAAAGACAAAACTGGAGCAAATGCATCAATGATTTATGTTCCACCAAAATTTGCGGCTTTAGCAATATTAGAGGCTCTAGATGCAAATTTAGATTTAATAGTTTGTATAACAGAAGGAATACCTATTTTAGATATGATGAGAGTTAAAAAGGTTTTATCAAAAAGTAAAAGTAGATTGATTGGACCCAATTGTCCCGGAATAATTACTCCAGAAGAATGTAAAATTGGAATAATGCCTGGCAATATACACAAAAAAGGTTCTGTAGGAATTGTATCAAGATCAGGAACTCTTACATATGAGGCGGTTGCTCAAACATCAAAAAACGGTTTAGGACAATCAACTTGTATAGGAATTGGAGGAGATCCTATCAACGGCACAAATTTTATTGATTGCTTAGATCTTTTTCTTAAAGATGAAGATACTCATTCAATAATTATGATAGGTGAAATTGGCGGAACTGCCGAAGAAGAAGCAGCTGAGTTTTTAAAAAGTTCAAAAATAAAAAAACCTATGGTTGGTTTTATTGCGGGACTAACCGCACCACCTGGTAGAAGAATGGGGCATGCTGGCGCGATAATATCTGGAGGAAAAGGCGGTGCAAAAGACAAAATTGAGGTTATGAAATCTGCAGGTATAACTATATCAAAATCACCAGCAGACATTGGAGAGACACTTTATTCAAAACTTAAAAGTTGAAAATTTAATTTTTATGTTAATATAGAAGTATAAATAATGTCTATAAATAAAAATAATAATATTTTTGAAAAAACTTCGTTTTTAGGCAACAATAGCTCTGAGTTCGTTGAGACATTGTATGCAGAGTATTTGAAAAATCCAAATAAAATTCCTGAACAATGGAGGGAATTTTTTCAAGGCCTTAATGAAAAAAAAGAGAAAATTTTAAATAATGCAAACGGTCCTAGTTGGTCACCTAAAAAAAAATTTAATCTTGTTCAAGAAAATATCTATAAAACTGAAAATAATAAAAATAGTAATTTAATAGAAACCTTAGATAGTAGAGATGTATTAGAAGCTGCAAAAGATTCTGTGAGAGCTAATATGTTGGTTAGGGCATATAGAATTAGAGGACACTTGATATCAAATTTGGACCCCTTAGGACTTCAAAAAATTGAAAAACATTCTGAATTGAAATATGAAACTTATGGTTTTACAAAAAAAGATTTATCTAAAAAAATATTTTTAGATGGTGTTCTCGGAATCCAAACAGCATCTCTTGAGGAAATTTTATCAATAGCAAAAAAAACTTATTGTCAAAATATTGGTTTTGAATTTATGCATATGTCTGATCCGGAAGAAAGAAAATGGATTAGAGATAGAATTGAGGGAAGAGAAAAGGAGATCAAATTTACAGAAAATGGAAGAAAAGCGATCTTCAACAAATTAGTTGAAGCTGAAGGGTTTGAAAAATTTTTGCAAGTAAAATTTGTGGGAACAAAAAGATTTGGTTTAGACGGAGGAGAGTCTCTCATTCCAGCCTTAGAACAAATTATTAAGAGAGGCGGACACCTTGGTGTAAAAGAGGTAAAAATTGGAATGCCTCATAGAGGAAGACTAAATGTGCTTGCAAATATGATGCAAAAACCATTTAAAGCCATCTTTAAAGAATTTTTTGGACAAAGTATAACATCAAAAAAAGATTTTGAAGGAGATGTTAAATATCATTTAGGTGCATCAGCAAATAGAGAGTTCGATGGAAATCTTGTGCACATAAGTCTTACGGATAACCCTTCACATCTAGAGGCAGTAAATCCAGTAGTATTAGGACAGGTCAGAGCAAAACAATTTTTTCATAAAGACAAAAGTAGAAAAAAAGTAGTCCCAGTACTAATTCACGGGGACGCAGCATTTGCCGGACAAGGTGTTGTAGCGGAATGTTTTGCTATGTCAGGTTTGCCCGGACACAATACCGGTGGAACTATTCATATTATTGTAAACAATCAAATAGGATTTACAACAGCGCCCAGATTTGCAAGATCTTCACCTTATCCATCTGATTTAGCTAAAATGGTACAGGCTCCAATTTTTCATGTGAATGGTGACGATCCGGAAGCTGTGGTCCACTGCGCAAAGATTGCTACAGAGTTTAGACAAAGCTTCAACAGAGATGTGGTGATTGATATGGTTTGCTATAGAAGATACGGCCACAATGAGGGTGACGAACCGTCATTTACACAACCATTAATGTATAAAAAAATTAGAAAACATCCAACAACATTACAAATATATGGACAAAAATTAATTAGAGAAGGATTAATTTCATCAGAAGTATACGAAAAAACAAAAAAAGAATTTAAAGATTTTTTAAACAAAGAATTTATTGGAGCTAAAGATTATAAAGTTAAAATGAAATGGTTTGACGGCGTATGGTCAAGATTTAAACCAGAGATAGGAAAAGACAGAAGAGGAGCAACTGGAGTAGATAAAGAGAAATTAAAATTGATAGGAAAAAAAATTACTCATTTGCCTGATAATTCTAACTTTCATAAAACTTTAATAAAGATATTTGAAAATAAAAGAAAAATGTTCACAGAGGACAAGCCAATTGATTGGTCAACTGCAGAAACACTGGCTTTTGCAACACTTTTAACAGAGGGTTTTTCCGTTCGATTATCAGGTCAAGACTCAGGCAGAGGAACTTTTAGCCAAAGACATTCCGTTTTAAGAAATCAAGACAGTCACGAAAGATATGTTCCATTAAATAACATATCAAAAGAACAAAAGAATTTTGAGGTAATCGACAGCCTTTTGTCAGAGTTAGGAGTTTTAGGTTTTGAATTTGGTTATTCTTTATCAGAGCCTGAAACCCTGGTTCTTTGGGAAGCTCAGTTTGGAGATTTTGTAAATGGAGCACAAGTAGTTATAGATCAATTCATTGCTTCAGGAGAGTCTAAGTGGTCAAGAGCCAGTGGATTAGTAATGCTTTTACCCCATGGTTACGAAGGACAAGGTCCAGAGCATTCTTCAGCAAGATTAGAAAGATTTTTACAATTGTGTGCCCAGGATAATTTGCAAGTAGTAAATTGTACAACTCCAGCGAATTATTTTCACGCTCTTAGGAGACAAATGCATAGAGATTTCAGAAAACCACTAATAGTTATGACACCAAAATCTTTGTTAAGACACAAAAGATGTATTTCTAATATAAGTAATTTTACAAAAAAAAGTTCATTTCATAGAATTCTCGAGGACGATGCTTATTTGGAAAATAATAATCTGATTAAATTAAAAAAAGATAATAAAGTAAAAAAAGTAATAATGTGTTCAGGAAAAATTTATTTTGATTTAATTGAAGCTAGAGAAAAAGCCAAAGATGATAAAACTGTTTTTCTAAGGATAGAACAATTATATCCATTTCCAGTAAAACAGTTAGGCAAACAATTAAAAAGATATGAAAACGCAAAATTCTACTGGTGTCAGGAAGAACCAAAGAATATGGGCGCGTGGAATACTGCGCGACATTATATCGATAGAACTTTAGAAATCATTCAAGTAAAAGGCGAAAAGGTTAAATATATTGGTAGAAATGCAGCTGCGTCACCAGCTACCGGAAATTTAAATAAACATCTTGCAGAACAAAAAGAAATATTAGAAAAGGTTATAAATAAGTAAATGTCAGAAAAAATAGTAGTTCCAGCACTAGGTGAGTCAATTACAGAGGCTACAGTTTCCAAATGGTTAAAATCTGTTGGGGAAGAGGTGAACTCAGACGAGCCACTTGTCGAACTTGAAACGGATAAAGTTAATGTTGAAGTACCATCACCATCAAGTGGAGTTTTAGAAAAAATATCTGTTAAAGCAGGGTCGGTAGTAGAGGTAGGCGCCCTTTTAGGAAGCGTAGGAGAAAATAATTTAAATAAGAACAAAGAAATACAGGAAAAAAAATATACTCCTCCAAAATCAGATGAAAAAGAAATTTCTCTCAATGAGGAAATAAAAAAACCAAAAAAAATTAAAGAAGAGAAGAAGAAAGTGACTAACGGAGTAAAACCAATGATTTTAAATGAGGAAAAATCCGAACCAGCATTAATTCTAGAGGACGAACATATTCCTGAAAAATTTAAACAGCCTCAAAAAAAACAAACACTATCTCCATCTGCTAGAAAAATAGCTGCCGAAAAAAATATAAACTTAGAAGAAATAAAAGGCAGTGGAAAACATGGGGTAATTCTAAAAGGTGATTTGATAGATCTTATGGGCTCTAAACCTGGTCCAAATCTAAAAAAAGCGAAAGACGGCCCCGAAGAAAGAATTAAAATGACAAGGTTAAGATTAACCATAGCAAAAAGATTGAAGGAAGCGCAAAATAATGCAGCTATGCTTACAACATTTAATGAAGTTGATATGCATAATATAATTGAAATACGAAAAAATTATCAAGAAGAGTTTCAAAAAAAATATTCTGTAAAATTAGGCTTTATGTCTTTTTTCGTCAAAGCATCAATAGTAGCACTCAAAAATTATCCAGCAATTAATGCAGAAATACAAGATGAGGAAATAGTTTACAAAAATTACTATAATATAAGTTTTGCAGTTGGAACAGATAAAGGCTTGGTAGTACCGGTATTAGTAAATCCAGATGAAATGTCGTTCGCAGATATAGAAAAAAATATTGGAAGCCTGGGGGAGAAAGCGAAAAATGGAAAAATTACAATTAATGATTTACAAGGCGGAACATTTACTATCACCAATGGAGGGATTTATGGTTCGATGCTTTCAACTCCTATATTAAATCCACCTCAGTCAGGCGTTTTGGGTATGCACAACATAATTGAAAGACCAGTAGTTGTAAATGGTTCTATAGTAATACGTCCAATGATGTATTTGGCTTTATCTTACGATCACAGAATTGTAGATGGTAAAGAAGCTGTTTCATTTTTAAAAAATATAAAAGATTCTTTAGAAGAACCAAGAAGACTTTTTTTAAACGTTTAAAGCAATGGAAGAAAATTTTGATCTATTAGTTATCGGTGGAGGGCCTGGAGGTTATGTTTGTGCTATAAGGGCAGCACAACTCGGTTTAAAAACTGGCTGTATCGAGTCAAGAGGAACTCTTGGCGGCACTTGCTTAAATGTGGGATGTATTCCATCCAAAAGTCTTCTCAATTTATCGGATATGTATAGAAAAGCACAAAAAGACTATAATAATCTCGGCATAGAAGTAGGTGAAGTAAAATTAAATTTAAAAAAAATAATGATGAACAAAAGTAAGTCAGTTCAAGTTTTAACAAAAGGTGTAGAATTTTTATTTAAAAAAAACAAAGTTACATACATCAAAGGTAAAGGAGTTTTATTTTCAAAAAATAATGTAGTGGTTTATGAAAATGGAAAAAAAACATCATATAGCTCAAAAAATATCGTTATAGCCACTGGTTCATCATCAAGCTCTGTTCCTGGTATTGAAATCAATGAAAAAAATATAATTTCTTCAACGGGCGCTATATCTTTAGAAAAAGTTCCAAAAAGTATGGTTGTTATAGGAGGAGGATATATAGGTCTTGAGATGGGATCTGTGTGGTCCAGATTAGGCTCTGAAGTTACAGTAATCGAATATTTAGATCATATTACGCCAGGAATGGATAGAGAAATTTCAAAAGAGTTTCAAAAGATTTTGACCAAGCAAGGTATAAAATTTTTATTAGATAACAAAGTTACAAAAGTAGAAGATCAAAATAATAAAGTTATCGTTGAATTTAATAACAATACTACTAAAGCGAAAAGTAAAATTGAATGTGAGAAAGTTCTAGTTTCTGTAGGAAGGAAGCCTTATACAGATGGTTTAAATCTGTCAAAGATTGGTATTAATAAAGATAAAAAAGGTAGAATAGACATTGATAAAGAGTTTAGGACATCAGTAAAAAATATATTTGCAATTGGCGATGTTATAAAAGGACCAATGTTAGCACACAAAGCTGAAGAAGAAGGAATAGCCGTTGCAGAAATTCTTGCAGGTCAATCTGGTCATGTAAATTATGATGTGATTCCAGGGGTAATTTATACCTCACCCGAAGTTGCTGCTGTTGGAAAAACTGAGGAAGAATTAAAAAATTTAAACATAAATTATAAAATTGGGAAATTTCCTTTTATGGCGAACTCAAGAGCCAAAGTTAACAATGAAACGGAAGGGTTTGTTAAAATACTAGCTGACTCTAAAACCGATAAGGTTTTAGGAGTACATATAATAGGACCACATAGCGGAGATATGATTGCCGAAATGGCAATTGCTATGGAATTTGGTGCAAGCTCCGAAGATATTGCTAGAACATGCCACGCTCATCCAACGCATACAGAAGCTATTAAAGAAGCAGCTTTAGCAGTTGAAAAGAGACCGATTCATTTTTAAGTAAATTTATTTTTAAAAATAATGAAAGTGCCAGTTCTTATACCGAGAATTTTTGATCATCCACATACTTATTCGTCTGAAAAATTTGGAAAATTGAAAATAGGATCTATCGTTTTAGTTCCATTTGGAAAAGAAGAAGAAATTGGAGTTGTATGGGACAAAGAAGAGATTACAAATAAAAATTTTAAATTAAAAAGTATTAAAGAAAAAAAACCTGTCTCATTAAATGATAACTTAGTAAAATTTATTAATTGGTTTTCTTTATATAATTTAGCACCAAAGGGTATGGTGCTAAAGATGTGTTTAGGTGATGAAACATTTTTTTCAAATAAAAAGGAAAAATTTAATGATAGTCAAAAAATTAAAAAAAAATATATATTAAATCAGGAACAAAAAAAATGCCTAAAAGAAATAAATAATTTTGGCAATAAATTTAGTGCTACTTTGTTACAAGGTATTACTGGATCAGGTAAAACAATTGTTTATTTTGAAAAGATAAAAGAAAATATTTTGAAAGGTAAACAATGTTTAGTTTTACTACCTGAAATTTTTTTAACAAATCAATTTAATCAAAGATTTGAAGATTACTTTGGTTTCAAGCCAGCTGTTTGGCACTCAAAAATAACCAAAAAAAATAAAAGAATTATTTGGAAAAATATTATTAACGGAGAAATTAAACTAGTAGTTGGAGCACGATCGTCATTATTTTTGCCATTTAAAAATTTGGGATTAATAGTTGTTGATGAAGAACATGACTCCTCCTATAAACAAGATGAAGGCATCAGATATAATGCAAGAGATATGGCAATCTCAAGAGCCTCTATAGAGAATATTCCAGTTTTACTTTCCACCTCTATCCCTTCCTTGGAGACATTTAATAATGTTAAGAATAAAAAATATAATTTTACCAAGTTAGAAAAAAGATACAAAAACTTTTCTCTTCCAAAAGCTGAAGTGATTGATCTTAAATTAGACCGAAAGAAAAAAAATATTTGGCTTGATCCAAAAACAATAAACTTAGTAAAAAAATATCTTCAAAAAAAAGATCAAGTTCTTTTCTTTTTAAATAGAAGAGGCTATGCACCATTTATGATTTGCAAAGCTTGTGGTTCAAAACTTAATTGTCCAAATTGCTCAATCTTTTTAACTTTTCATAAACATATAAATAAAGCTATGTGTCACCATTGTGGTTACAAATCTAGTCCAAATTCTAGGTGCAAAAACACAGACAAAAGTTGTGATTATCAAATGTATGGACCAGGTGTTGAAAAAATTTATGCTGAACTAAAACAAATTTTTTCTGAGAAGAAAATCAAAATATTATCGAGCGATTTTCTAAATAAAAAAAAAGAAACTAAAAACTTACTTTCCGATATAGAAAATAATAAGGTTGATATTCTTGTTGGAACTCAATTAATATCAAAAGGATTTAATTTTCCTAATCTTAACTGCATTGTGGTTGTAGATGCCGATTTTTCAGGAATGGGTTTTGATCTAAGATCAACTGAAAAAAATATTCAATTATATAATCAATTAAGTGGTAGGGCAGGTAGATTTAGCAAAGACTCTCTCGTTATATATCAAACTTTTAATCCGTCAGATGAGACTTTAAAGAACATATTAGAAAATGATCCTGTCCAGTTTTTAGAGGACGAAATTAGTTTGAGAAAAGAAAAAAACCTTCCTCCATTTAAAAGATTAATAGCTTTAATAATATCGTCAAAAAATGAAAAAGATGGAATTATTGAGGCACAAAAAATTAAAAAAAATTTATCCATCCTTAAATCTGTAGAGATTATGGGCCCAGTTAGTTCTCCAATATTTAAAATTAAAAATAAGTATAGAACTAGGTTGCTTTTAAGATCTAGAAACAATCTTTTAATACAAAAAAATATTGCTAAAATACTTAAAAAAATTAATTTATCGAAAAAAATTAAACTTGCAGTTGATGTTGACCCTATAAATTTTAGCTAATATGCCTTTCAATCACACTTGAACAGAGCATTTTCCTATGATAACAAATCTCATTAAATCAAACACAATTCATTAAGGAACTACTTTGAGTAAAAATAGATCATTTTCAGGCGGTATATCACAAAGATACGCTTTGGCTTTATTAGAACTTTCTAATGAAACAAACAAAACCGAGGAGAACGTTTCTACTTTAAGCTCCTTTATGAAAATTTATAATTCAGATGATAATTTAAAAAACTATATAAAAAATCCAACCAATACAAACCAAAATCAAAAAGAAGTATTTGAGAAAATATTAAATGTTATTAATGCTAACAAAATTATTAAAAACTTTTTCTTTATTTTAATAATGAAAAAAAGAATATTTTTTGTAGGCGAAATTATAGAAGAATTTATAAGATTGGTTTCATCCAAAAAAGGTGAAATAAGTGCAAATTTATTTTCATCAAGAAAGTTAGACGACAGAACCATTTCAGAAATTGAAAAAGAGATTTCTGAAAATATAAAAGGAACTATCAAACTAAAATCCAAAGTAGATGAAAGTTTAATCGAAGGAATTGTGTTGCAAATTGGCAGTTTGATGATCGATACTTCAATTAAAAACAAGTTACAGAAATATAAAAAGTTGATGATAGAGGCTTAAAATGGACATAAACCCTTCAGAAATTACAAAAATATTAAAAGAGCAAATTAAAAATTTAGGAGACAAGACAGAAGTTTCTGAGATCGGAAAGGTTCTATCAGTTGGTGACGGTATCGCAAGAGTTTATGGTCTAGACAATGTCCAAGCAGGTGAAATGGTAGAATTCAACGATGGATCAAAAGGGATGGCATTAAATTTAGAAAGTGACAATGTAGGAATTGTAATTTTTGGTGATGACAAGTCTATTAAAGAGGGCGATACAGTAAAAAGAACCGGAGCAATTGTTGACGTTCCAGTTGGAAAAGAATTACTTGGAAGAGTTGTCGATGCTCTTGGAAATCCAATTGATGGTAAAGAAGGACTTAAAAAAGATATTAAAAGAAAAAGAGTCGAGGTAAAAGCTCCAGGAATAATTCCAAGAAAGTCAGTTAATGAACCAATGCAAACCGGATTAAAAGCTATTGATAGTCTTATCCCAATTGGAAGAGGCCAGCGTGAACTTATTATTGGCGATAGGCAAACAGGAAAAACAGCTGTTGCTATTGATACAATAATAAATCAAAAAAAAATTAATGAGTCTAATGATGAAAAAAAGAAACTTTATTGTATTTATGTTGCTATAGGTCAAAAAAGATCAACAGTTGCACAAATTCTTAAGACATTGCAAGATGCGGGAGCAATGGAGTATACAATCATTGTTTCAGCAACAGCATCTGACCCTGCTCCTCTACAATTTCTAGCACCTTATACTGGTTGCACATTTGGAGAATTTTTTAGAGATAACGGTATGCACGCATTAATTATTTATGATGATTTATCCAAACAAGCAGTTGCTTATAGACAAATGTCACTATTATTAAGAAGACCCCCTGGCAGAGAAGCATATCCTGGAGATGTTTTTTATTTACATAGTAGATTACTTGAAAGAGCTGCAAAACTTAATGATGATAATGGGGGAGGTTCGCTTACAGCTTTACCAATTATTGAAACACAAGCTGGAGATGTTTCGGCATACATTCCAACTAATGTTATATCAATAACAGATGGTCAAATATTTTTAGGAACTGAATTATTTAATCAAGGAATTAGACCAGCAGTTAATGTTGGGCTTTCTGTTTCACGAGTAGGGTCTGCTGCCCAAACAAAAGCTATGAAAAAAGTTGCAGGCTCAATTAAACTTGAATTAGCTCAGTATCGTGAAATGGCGGCTTTTGCACAATTTGGTTCTGACCTAGATGCCTCAACACAAAAACTTTTAAATCGAGGGTCTAAATTAACTGAATTATTAAAGCAAAATCAGTACAGTCCTATGACAGTAGCTGAACAGGTAGTTGTAATATATGCAGGAGTAAAAGGTTATTTGGATACTATTGATACAAGCGCAATTGGTTCTTTCGAAAAAGGCCTGTTAGAGTTGGTAAAAAGTGAAAAACCAGAGATTTTAGAGTCTATTCAAAAAAGCGGAAAAATAGAAGAAGACATAGATAAAACTTTGTCGGAGATTATTACTAATTATAAACAAACAAATTTTGAGAAAAAATAATGCCAAGTCTTGACGATCTAAGGAAAAGAATTGCTAGTGTGAAATCTACACAAAAAATTACAAAAGCTATGAAAATGGTGGCAGCTGCTAAGTTACGTAAAGCACAAGAAATGGCTGAAAAAGGTAGGCCTTTTAGCGATAAAATGGATGTCATTATTCAAAACTTGAGCAAGGCAATAAATGATCCTTTAAATGCACCAAGACTTTTAGTGGGAACCGGAGAAGACAAAGTCCATTTATGCATTGTAATGACAGCAGACAGAGGTCTATGTGGAGGATTTAATACTAATATAGTTAAACAAGCGAAGAATTATTTTAATAAAATTTTAAAAGGATCTAAAACTTTAAAAATCATTACTGTTGGCACAAAAGGCCTTGATCAGCTTAAAAGAGACTATGGAAAATATATTATTAAAAAAATAAACTTTAAAGATAAGAAAAAACTATCTTTCAAAGATGCGGAGACTATTGGCAATGAAATAGTAAAATTATTTAAAAATAAGGAATTTGATAAATGTATAATTTTTTTTAATAAATTTAAAAACGTAATGACGCAAGTACCTCAAACTCAACAAGTAATTCCTGCTAAAAAAGAAGAACAATCAGAACAAGAGGAACACACATCCTATGAATTTGAACCAGAGGAGGATGAGATTTTAGAAGATCTTCTTCCCAAAAATATTTCCACTCAAATATACAAAGGTTTCCTTGAAAATTCTGCAAGCGAACAGGGTTCAAGAATGACTGCAATGGATAATGCGACAAGAAATGCAGGGGATTTGGTGGAAAAACTTACTATAAATTATAATAGAAGCAGACAAGCTTCTATTACAAAAGAACTTATTGAAATAATATCAGGAGCTGAAAGTTTATAATGAGTAAAAATGGTAAAATCATTCAAGTAATTGGTGCCGTAGTAGATGTACAATTTGATGGCGATCTGCCAGAAATATTAACAGCTTTAGAGGTAGATAATAGCGGCAACAAACTAATATTAGAAGTTGCTCAACACTTAGGAGAAAATAGTGTGAGAACCATTGCTATGGATAGCACAGAAGGGTTAAAAAGAGGTGATCCAGTTCAAAATACTGGCGCCCCTATTAGTGTTCCTGTTGGCCCGGAAACTTTGGGAAGAATTATAAATGTAATAGGACAACCAATTGATCAAAAAGGTGAAGTTAAAACTAAAGAAAGATGGCCTATACATAGAGAGGCACCAAAATTTACAGATCAATCAACCGAAACAGAAATTTTAGAAACAGGAATAAAAGTTATTGATCTGCTAGCCCCGTATTCAAAAGGAGGTAAAATAGGTTTGTTCGGTGGTGCAGGAGTTGGAAAAACAGTTATTATTATGGAACTAATTAATAATATTGCTAAAGCTCACGGTGGCTTCTCTGTTTTTGCAGGAGTAGGAGAAAGAACACGAGAAGGTAATGATCTATACCATGAAATGATAGAGTCAGGAGTTATTAAACCTGATGGTAAAGGATCAAAAGCAGCACTTGTTTACGGGCAAATGAACGAACCCCCAGGTGCAAGAGCTAGAGTAGGATTAACAGGATTGACTGTTGCAGAATATTTCAGAGATAAAGAAGGCCAAGATGTTTTATTTTTTGTTGACAATATTTTTAGATTTACACAAGCTGGCTCAGAAGTTTCGGCCTTATTAGGCAGGATACCTTCTGCAGTTGGTTATCAACCCACCCTGGCTACTGATATGGGAAATTTACAAGAAAGAATAACGACAACTGGTAAGGGTTCAATTACATCAGTTCAAGCAATTTACGTCCCAGCGGACGACCTTACAGACCCAGCACCCGCAACATCTTTTTCACATTTGGATGCTACAACAGTTCTTTCTAGACAAATAGCTGAACTTGGAATTTATCCAGCTGTTGATCCATTAGACTCTACATCAAGAATTTTGGATCCAAGAATTGTCGGCGAAGAACACTATAGAGTTGCAAGACAAGTTCAGAAAATTTTACAAACTTATAAATCTTTACAAGATATTATTGCAATTCTTGGTATGGATGAATTGTCCGAAGAAGACAAATTAACTGTGGCTAGAGCAAGAAAAATACAGAGATTTTTATCTCAACCTTTTTTTGTAGCAGAAGTATTTACTGGAACACCTGGAAAATTAGTTAATTTAGACTCAACAATTAAAGGTTTTGATGCAATTTGCAAAGGTGATTATGACCATTTACCTGAAGCCGCATTTTATATGGTTGGAACTATTGAGGAAGCGATATCTAAAGCAGAAAAAATGGCTAAAGAAGCTGCGGCTTAAATGAGTGAAAATTTTAATACAGAAATTATTTCTCCGGAAAAAGTTTTACTAAGAGATAAAACCGAGTCTGTCACAATACCTTCATTTGAGGGTGAAATGACAATTTTAGCAAATCATATTTCGTTAATAACATTTTTAAGACCTGGAATTATTGAAATTAACGGAAGCAAAAAAGTTAAATATTTTATTGAGGATGGAACTGTTGAATTTTCAAATAATAACTTAGTAATATTGTCTTCTACAATTATTGAGACAATTAATCTCACAAAAGACAAAATTGATAAGATCATAGAAGAAAGCAAAAGTTTTCTTAACCGAGACACATTAGATGATAAAAAACGTTACATCCTCTCACACAAAATTGACTGTTTGCAAAGAATTAACTAATTTATAGTCTCTTTTATTTCTGGCAAAAGATTTTCGTAAACCTTCTTTTTAAAGTCAACAATTACATTTGTTAGTTTTTCAATATCTAACCATTTCCATTCAATAAATTCAGGTTTGTTTTTATTGAGATTTACTTCGTTATCGTTTCCTAAAAACCGCACAATAAACCATTTTTGCTTTTGACCTCTGTATTTTCCTTTCCAAATTTTTCCCAAAAGGTGTCTCGGAAGTTCATACTCAGACCATCCTTTGATTTCTCTGATAATTTTGATATTTTTTATTCCAGTTTCTTCTTCCAATTCTCTTTTCATAGCGTCAATTAGCTGTTCTCCATCATTGACTCCACCTTGAGGCATTTGCCATTTATCAATCGGATTGTCTATTCTTTTTCCTACAAAAACCTTATTTTTTGCATTTAAAACTATTGCACCAACCCCTATTCTAAGAGGAAGTTTTTTTAAATTATTCATATGGTAAGAAGACTTACAGCATAATTTAATTGATTGTCCGATGGACTATTAAGTAAAAATTTTTCACCCTCTTCTTCAATAAAAATATCTGGTTTGACTCCAACTTCTGAAATTGAGTTTCCTGACGGCAAGTAATACTTTGAAACAGTTAATCTTATTCCACCCCCATCACTTAATGGCATTATTGATTGAACAGATCCTTTGCCGTAAGTTTCCTCACCAAGAATTATCGCTCTTTTATGATCCTTTAAAGCTCCAGCAACTATTTCAGATGCAGAAGCGGAACCATTATTAATCAAGACAATTAGAGGCTTGCCGTTTAATTTATCACCTTTTCTTGCAAAGAACCTTCTATTCTCAATAGCTCTCCTACCTTTTGTTGAAACTATTTCTCCATCTTCCAGGAAGAAATCAGTTACATTTATTGCTTGGGTTAATAGTCCGCCAGGATTATTTCTAAGATCAAGGATGTAACCTACAGGTTTGTCATTTATTTCAAATTTATTTATTTTTTCAACTAATTGCTTACTACTGTTACTGTTAAACGCTTTCAATCTTAAATAAGCAATATCTTTTTTAATTATTTTTGCTTCAACTGATTTTACTTGAATTATTTCTCTTACTATAGTTTTTTGTAGTGCTTTTTTTTCTCCTTTTCTTCGAATTGTTAAATCAATTTTTGAACCTACTGGCCCCCTCATTAATTTTACAGCCTCCATTAAGCTTTTTCCCTGCACCTGTGTACCGTCTATTTTAACAATATAGTCTCCAGCTTTGATACCTGCTCTTGAAGCAGGTGTATCGTCAATTGGCGAAATAACCTTAATGACTCCAGCTTCCATTCCAACTTCAATTCCTAAACCTCCAAATTCACCCTTGGTATCTACCTCCATACTCTTAAAAATTTCTGGACTCATATAAGCAGAATAAGGATCTAAATATTGTAGCGCGCCATTAATAGCTGAGTCTATCATTTCTGATTGGTCGACGTCTTCCACATATTCTTTTTTAATTTTTTCAAGAACTTCTCCAAATAAATCAATTTTTTTATAAATATTTTCATCTGTATTGCTATGTAGGTTTGTAGAAATTAATAAAAAAAATGAAATATTCAAAATTCTTAAAATATTTTTCATACCATTACCTCTTTCTTATCTGAAGGATCTCCCCACATTTTTTCTAAATCATAAAATTTTCTTTTTTCAGGATGAAATATATGCACAATTATGTCAATAGCATCAATCAATTTCCAATCTTTACTTGTCTTTCCTTCAATTTTACATTGACCTATGCCTTTTTCTTCAAGTTTTTTTAATAAATTTTCTGATAAAGATTGAATATGTTTGGACGAATTGCCTGACGCAATAATCATATAGTCTGCAATTGAGGACTTTCCTTTTAAGCTGATAGATATTATATTTTTTGCTTTATTTTGATTTAAAGTTTTTTCAATTATTTTTTTTGTTTTTGAAACTTCCATTAATTTTTGTATCTTAAATAATTTTCTCTCAATTTTGAAGAAGAAATATCAATTTTTTTCAATTTAATAAATAGTATTTTTTTTCTTCCCAAAGTTTTTAAAGCTTTACTAGTTAAAGTTTCCTTATCATATCCTGATCTTGGAAAAACCACAATTGTACATAATTTCGCAATTTCTTTCCACTTTTCCCATTTATGAAATTTTATTAAGTTGTCCGAACCCATTAAGAAGAAAATTTTTGAGTGGCTATATTTGTTGCTTATGTGCTTAATAAGTTTAATCGTTTTTGTAGATTTTATTAAATTATCAAAACTTTGAACCTTAATTTTCTTAATATTGTTAGTTTTCATTCTGGACATAATAACTCTTTTTTTCAAAGGAAAGTGAGGTGATTTTTTAAATGGATTCTTTTTTGTAACTGCCCAAAATAATTTTGAAAGTTTAATTTTTTTTATGGCCAATTTTGAAATTTTTAAGTGCCCGATATGTGGAGGATCAAAAGTTCCTCCTAAAATCCCAATTTTATACGATCTTTTTTTTGAGATTTTCATCAATTATTTTCTAATAATTCCTTCTCCAGTAACAATATATTTATAAGACGTAAGCTGATTGATTCCCACTGGTCCCCTAGGTGGAAGTTTATTTGTTGAAATACCAATTTCTCCTCCAAATCCAAATTCTCCTCCGTCTGCGAATTGAGTGGATACATTTTGCATTGCTATTGCACTATTGACTTCATTAAAAAATATTTCTGCAGTTTTTTTATTATTCGTTATAATACTATCAGTATGCATTGTTCCATATTTTAAAATATGCGATATCGCTTCATGAACATTTCTTACAGTTTTAATCGATAATATTGAATCTAAATATTCTGTTCCCCAATCTTTTTCTTTAGCCATTTTAAGTTTATTATCGTAAAGTTTGTTTATTTTCTTATCTACTCTTACCTCACAACCAGAATTAATAAGAGAATTAATAAGAAGTTTGCCCATAGGTTTTTTAAAAAGTTTTTCGTGAATTAGTAATGTTTCCAAAGCCCCACATATACTTGTTCTTCTCATTTTAGCATTTAGTATTATTTTATTCGCCATAACAAAACTGGAGTTACTATCCAAATAAATATGACAAATACCTTCTAGATGACCAATTGTGTGTACTTTAGAAAATTTTTGAACTTTTTTAACTAAATTTTTTCCACCCCTAGGAACAATAACATCAATAAAATTACTCATTCCTGAAAGCAAATAGTTTACAATTTTCCTGTCTTTTCTATCAATAAACTGAACGCAGTTTTTGTCCAAATTGTTTTTTGAAAGAGATTTTCTGAATAAATCTGATAAAATTTTGTTAGTGTGAAATGCTTCTGAACCACCACGAAGAATTACACAGTTTTTGGACTTAAGACATAAGGATGCAACATCCGAAGTTACATTGGGTCTACTTTCATAAATTACTCCTATTACACCTATAGGCGTTGATATTTTTTTAATATTTAATTTATTCGGTCTTTTCCATTTTTCTAAAACTTTTCCAATTGGATTTTTATAATTCGCAATTGATATAATTGATCTTCTTAAATCATTAATTCTGTTTTCATCTAAAACGAGTCTATCTATTAAATTTTTTTTCTTTGCGTTTTTAATGTCTTGAAGGTTAGCCTTAATAATTAATTTTTTATTTTTAAAAATATTTTTACTATAATCTTTTAAAACAGACTTAATTTTTTTATGTTCCACTTTTTTTAATTTTTCAAAAGCTTTCTTAGATTTATTGCCAATTTTTTTTAAATATTTCATTTTATAATTTTACCATATCATCTCTGTGAATTATTTCTGATTTACTTGCGTATCCGAGTACTTTTTCTATTTGATCAGTTTTTAAACCTTTAATTTTTCTAATTTCTTCTGAGGAAAAAGATGTCAATCCTCTAGCACAATCCACTCCTTCTTTGTCAACTATTAAAACATTATCTCCCTTTGCAAAGTTTCCTTGAATTTCTATAATTCCTGCTGGCAGGAGACTTTTACCATTTTTAAGTGCCTTAACAGCTCCATCATCAATTAAGATTTTTCCATTACTTCCAATAGAACTTACAATCCATTTTTCTCTTGCATGCAATGTAGATACCCTTGGAATAAACCAAGTACATTTATTTTTTCTTAAAAGTTCTTTTATAGGATTAAGAAAATTTCCATTTGCAATCGCCATATAACATCCAGAACTTATGCATATTTTTGCTGCTTGTAATTTCGTCTTCATACCACCTGAACCAAAATTATTTTTTTTATTCTCAACTAATGAGTATGTTTTTTCATCAATATTATTAACTTCTTTAATTATTTTTTTTCTTTCCGCGGGGTCATAAAGACCATCTACATCTGAAAAATTTATTAGTACATCAGCACTTATTATTTGAGCAACTCGTGCAGCTAAACGATCATTGTCACCATACTTTATCTCAGAGGTAGCGGTAGTATCATTCTCATTAACTATTGGTATTGCTTTAAGCTTAAATAAGTTCTCAAATGTTCTTTTTGCATTAATTGCTCTTCTTCTTTGTTCAGTATCATCTAAAGAAATTAAAATTTGCCCAATTTTAATTTTATTCTTTTCAAAAATTTTTCTGTATACATTTGTTAAATGTATTTGGCCAATAGAAGCTACTGCTTGGCTCATCTCTAATTTAATTTTTTTTTTATTAATCTTTAGATAACTTAAACCCAATGCAATTGCACCAGAAGAAACTATGACTATATTCTTTTTTTTATTTACAAAAGTTTTTAAATCTTTTACCAAACTATTTAACCATTTCTCCTTAAGATTTCCTCTTCCGTCAACAATATTTGAGGAACCTATTTTGATTACTATCGTAGAAGCTTTATTTATGTACATTTTTTATAAATTATTTTTTTAATTTTTTCAAAATTCTTATTTGAAATTAAAGATATAATTTCATAGTTTTTTTTAAATTTATTTTTGAAATCTTTTAATTTATCGCTAATAGAATTCATATTAACCAAATCTAGTTTATTGAAAATAACTATTTCTTTCTTTTTTAAAATCTTTTTATCATATTTGGACAATTCGTTTCTTATTTTTTCATAATTACCCAAGATATCTTTTTCAGATATATCGATCAAATGTATTAAAGTTTTACATCTTTCAATGTGTCTCAAAAATTTGTCTCCAAGACCAATCCCCTTATGTGAACCCTCTATCAGTCCAGGAATATCTGCCAAAACTATTTCTTTGTGGTGAATATTCAATACTCCCAAGTTTGGATTTATAGTTGTAAAAGGATAGTTAGCAATCTTTGGTTTAGCTCTTGTACATTTTGACAAAAAACTAGACTTGCCAGCGTTTGGTAAACCAATGATTCCTACATCAGCTATTACTTTTAATTGTAACCAAACCCAGAATTCTTCTCCTTTTCGTCCCGATGTTTTTTTTCTAGGTGCTCGATTTGTTGAACTTTTAAATCTGGTATTACCCAGGCCGCCTTTACCACCGTTAGCAACTAGAAACTTTTCATTATTTTTTGTAAAGTCATAAATTAAAGTATTATTATCTTCTTCGTATATTTGAGTACCAACAGGAACTTTTAATATTAAATCTTTCCCATTTCCTCCTGTTTTATTTTTTTTACTTCCCGATTTTCCTGCTTCAGCCTTAAAATGTTGCCTAAATCTATAATCTATAAGAGTATTAAGATTTCTCTCGGACTCTAAAATAATGGACCCACCATCTCCTCCATCACCGCCATCTGGTCCACCAAACTCAATGTATTTTTCTCTTCTAAAACTAGAGGATCCTGATCCACCGTTTCCAGCTTTAATATAAATTTTTGCCTGATCGAGAAATTTCATTTTTTAAAAGTAGTTACAGTTGCTACTTAAACTTATTTAGGAACAACAGATACTAGGGTTCTGTTTGATTTTGATTTTTTAAATTTTACTTTCCCACTTATTAATGAAAAAATTGAATGATCCTTACCCATACCCACATTACTTCCGGGATGAATTTTCGTTCCTCTTTGACGAACAATTATATTGCCAGGTTTAACTATTTGTTCACCATATCTCTTTACTCCTAGACGGCGACCTGCACTATCTCGTCCATTTTTCGATGACCCGCCTGCTTTTTTTGTTGCCATAGTTTTTACTTTTTGTTTTTAGTTTTAATTACTGTTTTTTTCTTAACTGTTTTTTTCGTTTCTTTTTCATTTTTAACAATTGATTTTTTATCTGATTTTAATTCATTTGACAATTTAATTTGATTTTCTTTTATTTCGGATACTATTTTCCCACCTTTTAATATTTTAGTTATTTGGATTTTTGAGAGAAGTTGTCTATGCCCATATTTTTTTCTAGAGTTTTGTCTTCTTCTTTTCTTAAATACAATTATTTTTTTATCTTTAATATTTTCAAGCAGAAGTCCTTCTACCATAGCTCCATTTATTGTAGGGTTACCAACCTCAGTGGTTTTATCATCATTAACAAGTAATACTTTTTTAAACTCAACTTTATTTCCTTTAGTAATATTTAATCTTTCAACTTTTAGAATATTACTGGCTGATACTTTATATTGCTTACCACCTGTTTCAATTATTGCAAAAGACATAATATAATTTCTGTTAAAATTTAAGGCAATATAACCTGGTACTTTATCAAGTCAAGATTAATGATGTTAAAATTGATCTTTTAAATTCCTTAACTTTGTAAAAACTTCTAAATTTGAGCTATTGCTCATTTTAAGGTTATTTTTAATTATTTTATTATCACATCTCAAGAATATATTTGTCTCTAATTCATCACTTAAAGACACAGGTAGAGTTGGAAGTTTTTTTTCTATTTTATTTTTCACATCCTGAATTCTATTTTTTAGTTTTTTGTTATCTTTATCAATACTAATACAGAATCTTCCGTTACTGTACGTATATTCGTGGCCACAATAAATCATTGTTTTCTTTGCTAATTTTTTTAATTTTTCTAAAGACGTAAACATTTGTTTAAATGTACCCTCAAAAATTCTACCACAGCCAAGAGAGAAAAGGGTATCTCCGGTAAAAATAGCACCAGCTTTTTCAGAATAGAATGCAATATGTCCAAGGGTATGTCCAGGAATATGAATAATTTTAAAATCTGTTTCCCCCAAACTGAATTGTTCACTATCACTTTTTTTTATATCTGCCCCTGGGATTTTTTCACTCTCATAGCGTGAGCAAATAATTTTTGCATTATATTTTTTTTTAAGATTAATATTTCCATCAGTATGATCATTATGATGGTGTGTATTTAAAATAAAATCTAATTTTTTATATGTTCTACTGATTTCTTCATCTACCTCTTTAAAATCTGACGGATCAATAATTCCAACTAAATTTGTTTTTTTATCCTTAATCAAATAACTATAATTATCTGAAAGGCATTTTATAATATTAATATCTAACATTAACTTAATAAAAATATTCCTAGTTTAGAAAAAAGATTTTTCATCTCGAGATTACTTTTTGTGATTTCTGATGTTTTATCCTCATTAACACCAATAACTTTATCAATCTTAATATTTTTTTCTAAACAAAAATCAAATAAATCCTTAATGGTACACATATGAAGATTAGGAGTATTATACCAGGTATTTGGTAAAGTTTTTGTAACTGGCATCTTGCCAAAAAATAATAATTTAGTTCTTACCTTCCAGTAACCAAAATTAGGTATAGATATAATTACCGATTTTCCAATTCTTAAAAGATCTTTTAACACTTTTTCAGGACTGTAAAATGCTTGTAGAGTTTGACTTAATATAACAAAATCAAAAGATTGATTTGGAAATTGGTGAAGCTCGGTTTCAGCGTTTCCCTCTATAACCGAAAGGCCTTTATAAATACATTTTTTCACTTTTTCTTCTACAAGTTCTAAACCACTAGCTTTTATATTTTTTTCTTTCATAAGGAGACTCATTAAAGATCCATCTCCGCAACCTACATCTAAAACCTTTACGTTTTTAGGCAACAAATCTGCAATTACTTTAAATTCTTTTTTCATTTTTAAATTTTATATACATTGAGTCAATAAATCCTTTTAATGTTTTAAGAAACTCAGGTTCATTTACTAAAAAGGAGTCATGTCCTTTATCAGTTTTAATTTCAGCAAAAGAAACATCAGCTCCGGAAGCATTAAGAGCAATAACAGTATCTTTATTCTCTTTTGTTGTGTAAAGCCAATCTGAAGAAAAAGAAATAACTAAAAATTTGGTTTTCTGATCCTTAAATGCTTCTACCAGTCCTCCTTTAAATTGTCTTGATAGATCAAAATAATCCATTGCTCTAGTAATATATAAAACAGAATTTGCATCAAATCTTTCAACAAATGTAAAACCTTGATGTCTCAAATAACTTTCAACCTGAAAATCAGCATCAAAACTAAATTCGTAATCAGCTTTTTCCTGAAGTTTTCTACCAAATTTTTCCTGCATTCCTTTTTCAGATAAGTAACTAATATGACCAACCATTCTTGCAACAGCCAAGCCATTTTTAGGTTGAACATTTTTTTTTAAATACTTTCCTTTATCCCAAACAGGATCTGCCATAATAGCTTGTCTAGCTAACTCATTAAGAGCAATATTCTGAGCGCTATGGCTTGTGCTACAAGCGATAGGTACAGCAGAAAAAGTTCTATTTGGAAATGTTGCACAAAATTGAAGTAACTGCATTCCACCCATCGAGCCCCCAGTTGCGCAAAGAAGTTTTTTTATTCCCAAATGGTCTAAAAGTGTTTCCTGTGCTTTGACCATATCTCTTATAGTTATTACTGGAAAATTTAATCCATAAGCTTGATTTGTTTTTTTGTCTACTTCTTTAGGACCCCACGAGCCCATACATCCACCAATGACATTTGCACAAATTACAAAATATTTATCTGTGTCGATAGCTTTTCCAGGACCTACAGCTGTTACCCACCAACCTTCTCTTTTCGTAATTGGATTTATCCCGCTTACGAACTGATCACCTGTTAATGCATGAAAAACTAAAATAGCATTATCTTTAAACTCATTTAATTTTCCGTAAGTTTCGTATGCTAAAGGAAAATCTTTTACAGTTTGCTTGCAGTCAAGCAAAAGAGGTTTTGAAACGGTTAATTTTTTAATATTTTCTAATTTTTCATTCATATAAAAAAAAAGCCCAGCTAGACTGGGCAAAAAATCCCTGTTTAGCTGCATTT
>MDSW01077176.1_pt1 | contig 28345 bp, 32 predicted proteins | sample 811171 | NCBI WGS metagenome assembly MDSW01 (sample SAMN05326641, study PRJNA326480) | marine metagenome | isolation source: seawater | place: Atlantic Ocean: North West | collected 2012 | reverse complement strand
TCACGTTTTCTCAACTTTCGCTCCTATTATCTCACTTGGAGGTTGGTTTTGTGGAATATAATCTTCTTTAGCTCCAGGAACGCTAAAATCGTAAGGCCATCTATAAACTTTAGGAAGTTCTTTGCCCCAGTTACCATGTTCAGGTGGCATCTGAGGTGTTTGCCATTCCAGCGAATTTGCTTTCCAAGGATTCTTTTCTGATTTTTTTCCTAACCGAGCACTAGTAATTAAGTTGTATAAAAATAATAATTGTGCTGCACCGACAATTAGAACTGCAATTGTTATAAACTTATTTAAAAGAAGTGTAGAAGTATCGATATATGGACTATCATAGATTTCAAAATATCTTCTCGGGACACCAACAAAGCCTTGGTAATGCATTGGAAAATAAATTGCATATGATCCTATGAATGTGATCCAAAAATGGATTTTTCCGAGTGTCTCGTTCATCATTCTTCCAGTTATTAAAGGGTACCAATGATAAATTGCACCAAAAATCACAAGTATAGGTGCGATACCCATAACCATATGAAAATGTGCAACTACAAAATAAGTATCAGATAAAGGAACATCAACAGTTACATTGCCTAAGAATAATCCTGTAAGTCCTCCATTTAAAAAAGTAACAATAAAACCCAAAGAAAATAACATCGGTAACGAAAGTTGTATGTTTCCTCTCCAAAGAGTTAAAATCCAGTTATAAACCTTTATGGCTGTAGGAACTGCAATAATTAATGTTGTTGTTGCAAAAAAGAAGCCAAACCAAGGGTTCATACCACTTACATACATATGGTGTGCCCAAACAAAAAAGCTCAAAGCACCAATTCCAACTATTGCCCATACCATCATTCTATATCCAAAAATTGTTTTTCTAGAATGCACTGAAAGTAAGTCAGACACTATACCAAATGCAGGTAGAGCTACTATATAAACTTCCGGATGACCAAAAAACCAAAATAAATGTTGAAATAAAATTGGGCTTCCTCCCTCGTGAGTTAATGTCTCACCTAAAGAAACCATCGCGGGCATAAAAAAACTTGTTCCGAGCAAACTATCTAGTGTCATCATCAAACAACCTACTAGTAAAGCTGGAAAAGCAAACATCGCAAGAACAGTTGCTGTAAATATTCCCCAAATTGTAAGAGGTAATCTCATAAGTGTCATACCTCGAGCTCTTAATTGTAAAACTGTAATAATATAATTTAGTCCTCCCATTGTGAAACCAGCAACAAAAAGTATTAATGAAATTAACATTAAAATTATACCCATATCACTTCCGGGTGTTCCTGCAGTAATAGCTTGTGGTGGATAGAGGGTCCATCCAGCTCCTGTGGGACCTCCTGGAACAAAAAAACTTGCTAATAAAACCACAACAGCAACAACGAATGCCCAATAACTAAGCATATTTACGTATGGGAAAGCCATATCCCTGGCGCCACACATTAAAGGGATCAATAAATTTCCAAAACCTCCTAAGAATAATGCGGTTAGTAGATAAACAACCATTATCATTCCGTGCATTGTCACAAACTGGTAATATGCTGCTGGGTCTAACCACCCTAAACCAGGAAAAGCTAATTGAATTCTCATTAACCAAGATAAAACTAATCCTAAGAGACCTGTTCCTACAGCTGTTAGAGCATACTGAATACCAATATATTTTGCGTCTTGTGAAAAAACATATGTTGTCCACCAACTATGAGAGTGATAGAGCTCCTGATCTGGAAGTTCTGCCTTTGGAACTGAGTCTATATCAGTTGAAGGGACTGAAGACGCATCGGTAGCGTAGTCTGATTTTGCTTCTAATTTATGTTCGTATTCATCTGACATATTTTAATTTACCTATATAGTTTATTTATCCTTTTTTACTAGTTGCAAATTGTCGTTTTTTTGATTTTTTGCTAACATTTTTTCGAAAGTTATTTGTTTTGCTTCCCATTTTTTATAATCTTGTTCTTCATCTACTATTACTCTACCTCTCATAGCGTAATGCCCCGACCCACAATACTCCGCACACAAAACCTCAAAATCACCCGTTCTTGTCGGCGTGAGCCAATAGTATGTTACGATACCCGGAACCATATCCATCTTTCCTCTAAATTGGGGTACATAAAAATTGTGTAAAACATCGATGGTTCTTAATTCAAATTTTACCGGACGATCAATCAAAAGATGAAGTTCTTGTGCGTCAACTAAAAGGTCATCCTTACCGTTTGTGTCTTCAATAATTAGTCCGAATGGATTTTCATCGGTTATATATTTAATATCTGTTTTTCCAAGAATACCGTCATCACCTGGAAGTCTATATTTCCAACCCCACTGATATGCAAAAACTTCGACTTTGTAGGCGTTCTCAGGCACGGTTACATATTGGTTCCACACAACTAGTCCAGGTGCTAATAAAGCTGCAACCCCGATAGCTGTTGCCCAGGTTAATCTGCTTTCTAATTTTTTGTCTTCTGGTTTATATTCTGCTCTTCTATCTTTATTATAACTAAATTTCCAAACACAATAGGCAACAAAAAAACATATGGCTACAAAAACAAAACCTGTAATCCAAAAAGTTAAAATTATTGTATCATCCATATTTCCCCAGTTTGATGCTACTTCCGTCCACCACCAAGGAGACCAAAAATGAAATGCTATTGATCCAACTGTAATTAAAAATATACTTAGTGCGACTATCATTTTATGCGTTTGTTATAATAAAAATTCCTATCAAAATTATTCCTGCTATAAGTATGTGATTTCCAAGATCAATAAAACCCATTTTCTTATTTTTTGGGTCAACCAAATCTTTCCATCTAAATGGAACAGATTTTCTTTTTACCCCAATCTCAGCTTTATTTTCATTTTTCTCTAACCTCAAAGAAACTGAGAAGAATACAAAATAAATGAATAAGATCAAAAAGATGACCAGGCCTAACAGTAATGCATAAGATGTACTCATAACAACTATATTTACTTACTATATATAATCACTTTATGCATTCTTAATAAGTTTTTGTGACATTTTTGCAAGGCTAAATACTGCCTAAATTTAAAGGAAAAATTACCTTTGGTTTAAATGATAACTTAAAATTGTAATAGCTGCGATCGCAGCTGTCTCAGACCTTAAAATATTATCCGCTAATGAGAACGATAAGGTTTTTTTGTTATCAACCAATAATTGTCTCTCTTTTTCAGAAAAATCTCCTTCTGGCCCAATTAATATACAGGTTGGATTCTTTTTTGATAAAATATTTTTTAAATTATTGGAAGAGCTGTTTATATCACAAAAAATAATTCTACCATTTTCTGGGAATGTATGAATAAAACTTTTTAAATCTTGAATTTTAGAGAATTCAGGTACCGAAATTCTGTTAGATTGTTCGCTTGCTTCAATTATAATTTTTTTTGCTCTAATAATATTAATTTCTCTTACTATACTTCTTTCACAAATAAGTGGGATAAATTTTTGTATTCCTAGTTCTGTGGCTTTTTGTAAAATTAAATCTTGTGCAATTTTTTTAATTGGCGAGAATGCTAACCATAGATTATTCTCTTGTTTTTGTTTTCTATATAATTTTTCAACTTTAATTTCTGTAAAATCATTTCTTTGATTAAGAATTTTTGCATTCCATTCACCATCTGCTGAATTAAATAGAGAAATTTTGTCACCATTTTTTAATCTCACAACATTTTTTAAATAATGTGATTGACTTTCTGAAAGTTTTAATACCATTCCAGATGCTAATTTATTGGAAAAATGTAATCTTACTTTTGAATTCATGCGATCAAAAAGAACTATTTTAAATATTATTTTGTGATAGTCTATTTAAATGTCTTTGATAGAAATTAAAAAAATTATTAAAGCAATAGAAACATCTGATGGTGCTGGCGTAAAACTAAAGAGAAGTATTGGGACGCCTGAGGCAGACTATATTGACCCTTTTTTAATGTTAGATGAGTTTGGGTCTGAAAGCAAAGATGATTATGTTGCAGGTTTCCCAGCGCATCCGCATAGGGGAATTGAAACTGTCACTTATATGCTTAAAGGTCAATTTGAACATCAAGATAGCATTGGTTCAAAGGGTAAAATGAGTCCAGGAGATATACAATGGATGAAAACTGGAAGAGGAATTATCCATTCTGAAATGCCAGCTATGTCAGATGGAAAATTACTTGGTTTTCAGCTTTGGATAAATATGCCTGCCAAATTAAAAATGAATAAACCAGAATATCACTATATTAAAAGTAATGAGGTTGCGACTTACAGAGATCATGAAAAAATTGTGAAAGTAATTGCAGGTAAATTTGAAAATTACGAAGGTGCCGAAAAACACCACAACATTGATCCAATTTATTTGCATATAATTTTAAATAAAGATAAAAAATTTAAAATTAATATCTCTGATAAACATAATGCTTTTATTTACCTTTTAAATGGTGAGATAAAAGTTGGTACTAAAAAACATAAAAAAACAGAAAATTCAAATTTAATACTATTAAATAAAGGTAATTATCTGGATGTTATTGCCAATAAGAAAAGTGAGTTTCTATTTATTGCTGGAAAACCTATTGGGGAACCAATAGCAAGAGGGGGACCATTCGTTATGAATACGAAAGAAGAAGTAATACAAGCTATTGAGGATTATAAAAATGGAACCTTTGCAAAATATTAATGCCAAAATCAATTGTAATTAATAATCACGGTGGTCCAGAAGTTTTAGAATTTAAAAATACAGAAATTAATTCTCTTGGACCAAACGACATCAGAATTAAAAATTTAGCTGTTGGTTTAAATTTTATTGATACATATCACCGATCTGGCCTTTACCCAATTAAACTCCCCTCTGGTTTGGGAATGGAAGGAGCTGGTGTTGTGGAAGAAATTGGGTCAGAAGTTAAAAATTTTAATAAAGGAGATAACATTGTTTATGCATCTACTCCTTTAGGTTCATATTCTACTGAAAGAATTATACCTGAAAAGATTGCGGTGAAACTACCAGAGGGGATAACTCATAAGATTGGTGCGAGCATAATGACTAAAGGTTTAACAGCTCATTACCTTTTGATGAAGACCTATAAAGTAAGCGCCTCTGAAACAATTTTATTTCATGCGGCAGCTGGAGGTGTTGGTCAAATTTTTTGTCAATGGGCTAAAAGTGTTGGTTGTAAGGTTATTGGTACTGTGGGATCAGATAGTAAAATTAATATTGCTAAGGAAAATGGTTGCGATTTTGTTATAAATTATAACAAAGAAAGTTTTGATAAGAAAGTTTTAGAGATAACAGAGAATAAAGGTATCAATGTTGTTTATGATGGCGTTGGACAGGAGACTTTTGAAAAATCTATTAATTGTTTAAAACCTATGGGTATGATGGTTTCTTTTGGAAATTCTTCAGGAGCATTAAAACCAATAGATGTTAAAAAATATATAGCCGCGAAAAGCCTTTATTTTACAAGACCTGGTCTTGCAAATTATGCTGCTGAGAGAAACCAGCTTATAGAGGGAGCAGATTTACTTTTTAAACAAATTAAATTTGGAAAAATAAAAGTAAAAATTTTTAAGGAATATGACTTATCAGATGCAAGAAAGGCGCACGAGGACCTTGAGGCAAGAAAGATTATTGGTCCAGCTTTGTTGATACCAAATGAATAATGAAAAAATAATAAGCCCATGTATTAGTATTTGTAAAAATGATCCAAATACTGGTTATTGTTTTGGTTGTGCAAGAACCAATGAAGAAAAAAAAATCTGGAAAAATCCAGATACACAAAATAAGTGGAAGAAAGAAAATTTAAATGTTCTTTTAAGTAGAATGAGTGACTCTCAAATTAAAACTTTCGAAAAGTCTTATAAGGAAAAGCTAGAATTTGGAAAGTTAGTCTATTCTAAAAATTTAAAGCAAAAACCAAAGAATTAAACCAACAACTGCCAAAATAAGTATTAGTATCCTTACGCCAAAAAGATATTTGGTTAGTCTTTGAGAATCATCTATTTCTTTTTTTTTTCCGGCTCCTAATCTAATGACAAGATAAAATACTAATAAAAGAATTAATACAATTATTAAAATAATCGGTTTACTAAACATAATTAATTTGAAACTAATATTATAGGTAAAAATAAGCCAAGTGCATACAATAAAATGATCACTATAGATGCTATTATAAAAGCTCTTATTGCATTAATTTTCATATACGTTATTTCTCATTTATTTTCATATCTGACAAATGTAATTTTAACGCATTTGTTGATAGAAAAATTTCTAACAAAAACAAAAGTATAGAAATAATCATAGATATACAGCAACCAGCAAAAATTAGTCTGGCAGTAAGAATTGTATCTAAATACAAACACAATACAGTAACCATATTAAATAAGAATCCTAAGCTTGCTGAACCAATTGCATATTTTAAATAATTTATTCTGTGGCTTAAGTTAATAAGTTGTTTTTCCCATTCAGGTGGAATATGTTTTTCAAAAACATATTCGTCATGAAGCTTTCTTATCAATGCACTCAGTGTATGAAATCTGTTACTATAGACTGTCATAATAAGCGGAATAGCAGGAAACATTAATGCTGTAACTGTGTAATCTATGTTCATATTGAATTGATTGATTATGTATTTAGTGTTTGATATTTACAAGAACTAATAATGTCCTTACACTTTCAAAATTTCATAAATGTTACAAGATTAAATAAGCCTATTGGTTTTTTATTGCTATTTTGGCCTTGCACGTGGGGTTTATCACTAGCTTACTATTTTAATCAGAATATAAATGTTTTTCTTCAACACCTTATACTTTTCTTTTTTGGATCTGTTTTAATGAGAAGTGCTGGATGTATAGTGAATGATATAGTAGACGAAAATATAGATAAAAAGGTTTTAAGAACTAAAAGAAGGCCAATTGCATCTGGATCTCTCAGTAAAAAATTAGCCTGGACTTATGTTTTAATATTATGCTCATTAGCTTTTGTTGTTTTAATACAATTCAATCTCTTAACTATATATTTAGGAATTTTTTCAATGATTTTTGCTTTTAGCTATCCTTTTATGAAAAGATTTACTTATTGGCCACAATTATTTCTGGGCTTTACTTTTAATTGGGGGATAATTATGGCTTGGACGTCTATAACAAATGAAATCTCATATTTTCCAATTCTTCTTTATTGTGGAGCCATATTTTGGACACTAGGTTATGACACGATTTATGGATTGCAAGATAGATCGGATGATGAATTGATTGGGGTAAAATCTACATCAATAAAGTTTAGGAATAACCTTAATTTATTTTTAGGTATTTGTTATTCCATAAGTTCTTTTCTGATTTTCCTTGTGATAATAAACTTAAAAATAGATTATTATTTTATATTTTTTTTATTATTTATGTTTACATTATTTTACCAAATAAAAATTTATAATACCAAAGACCCTGCCTCGTGTTTGAAGGCATTTAAAATTAATAACATATCTGGATTAACAGTTTTTCTAGCTATTTATTTTTTAACTATTTAAAAAAATGAAAATTAATAAAATCTCATTTTATATTAAAAGATTATATAAAAATTATGTTCAAAAGCGATTAAAACAAATATTATTAGCTTTGGTTCTTTCTTTAGTAGTCGCGGCTAGTACATCAGCTACTGCTTGGTTACTAGATCCTGCAATTAAAAGAATTTTCATCGATGGAAATAAAACTTATGCAATTATTATTCCTTTCCTAATAGTTTTTGTTTTCGCTGCAAAAGGTGCTTCCTTATATTTTGCAAGGTCAACTATGATAGTTGTTGGTGCTAGAATTATTCAAGAAATACAAAATCAAATGGCCCAACACATATTAATTTCGGACACCCAAAGTTTAGAGTCTAAACATTCTGGAAGATACATCTCTAGTTTTTTATATGATGTAGGACAAATTCAGGCTTTAGTTAGCACAGGTGTTTTAAATATAATGAAGGATACTTTTACGTTAGTAACTTTGGTAGCTTTGATGTTTTATCAAAATTGGAAATTAGCATTATTTTCAATACTTATGATGCCTTTGGCCGCTTTTTTTGCAAAATCCTTGGGAAAAAGAATGGGCAAGGCAACAACTGCTGGTGCCCAATCTATTGGTGATTTTTCAACTTTTTTATCTGAAATTTTAAAAGCATCTAAAATTATTAAAATATACCAAAGAGAGGATGCTGAGAAAGAGAGGTCTAAAGAGTCTATAAAAGATGTTACGGATAAACAAATTAAACTTCATAAAATTTTAATTAGAGCAACTCCTATAATGGAAATATTAACTGGTTTTATGATTGCTGGGTTTATATATTTTGCTGGAGCTTTAATTCATAGGGGTGAAATAGGAATAAATAATTTTTTTTCTTTTTTAGCAGCAATGATGCTTGCTTATCAACCAATCAGATCCTTAGCGACAATGAATATGCTAGTTTATCAAGGAACTGCTGCTGCAGAGAGAATTTTTGGAATGATAGATGAAAAGATACAAATTAAAAATGAAGAAAAATTTCCAAGTCTTAAAATAAAAAATGGTAATATAAAATTTAAAAATATATCTTTTCAATACAAAACTGGAAAAGATAGCGCCATAAAAAATATAAATTTAAATGTTGAAGGTGGAAAAATTACTGCACTAGTTGGTCACAGTGGAGCTGGGAAAAGCACTATAATGAATCTTATTCCTAGATTTTATCAACAACAAAGTGGTGAAATATTTATTGACGATCAAAAAACAGATGAAATTTCGCTTTATTCGCTTAGAAATAAAATTTCTTTAGTAAGTCAAGACGTAATACTTTTCGATGATAGTGTTAAAAATAATATTAAGTATGCAAAAGTCGATGCTACTGAAGATGATATTAAAAATGCTTGTGAATTAGCAGCAGCAAGAGATTTTATAAATGAATTACCAGAGAAATATAATACAGTTATTGGTGAAAACGGCACAAGACTTTCTGGCGGACAAAAACAAAGATTGTCGATCGCAAGAGCAATACTTAAAAATGCTCCAATTATTTTGTTAGACGAAGCAACATCTTCTTTGGATGCTGATTCGGAGTCGAAAGTTCAGAACGCAATATTTAATCTAACAAAAAATAAAACAACTTTGGTAATTGCACATAGATTATCTACAATAAAGAAAGCTGATAATATTATAGTTATGAAAGATGGAAATATTGTTGGATCAGGCAAGCATACTGAGCTTTTAGAAAATTCAAAAGAATATAAAAACCTATATAATAAGCAAGTTATTTAAAATATGGTAAAGTTTTTGTACAGACTAATGGTTGAAATTTTTTATATACCATTTGTTGTTCTGATAATTTTAAGAATTTTTTTTGATAAAGAAGACAAATCAAAGTTTAAAGAAAAAATTTTACCAAATAAAATAAGAAGACCTGATGGTTTTTTATTTTGGTTTCACGCTGCCAGTATCGGAGAATTAAACAGTATTCTCCCTATTATAAATTTTTTTTTGAAAGAAGAAAAAAATTGTAATTTTTTGATCACTACAACTACTTTAAGTTCATATAGACAACTTAAAAAAAAATTTAAAGAAAATAAAAAAATTTTTCATCAATTTTTACCCTACGACTCGATTTTTTTAACTCAAAGTTTTTTGAATAATTGGAAACCAAATATCGCCTCCTTTGTGGACTCTGAAATTTGGCCTAATTTTATTTTTAAAATAAAAAAAAATGGAATTCCTTTTATCCTTTTAAACGCTAGAATTACAGAAAAAAGTTTTAAAAGGTGGAAAATTTTAAATAATTTTGCGAAACAATTATTTGAAACATTTTCTATATGCTTTTCATCAAGTAATGAAACTTCAAGATATTTGGAGGACTTAGGAGCTAAGAATATAAAATACTTTGGAAATATAAAATTTTGTTCTTCGATCAATAATTCAAATGAATTTGCTAGTGAAAAATTTAATTTTTTTGACAATAAAGAAATATGGTGTGCTTTAAGCACACATCATAATGAAGAAATTTTTTGTGCTGATGTTCATAAAATATTAAAAAAAAATAATAAAAATACTATAACTATTATACTGCCTAGACATATTCACAGAATTAATAAAATTTATCGAAATCTAAAAAAAATGGGACTACAAGTTCAAATTAAAAACGAAAGAGACAGCATAGATAAATCTGCTGAAGTTATTCTGGTGAATTATTATGGTTCTGTTTCAAAATATTTAGCAAAAATAAAACATATATTTATTGGAAAGTCATTAATTGAAAAATTAAAAAAAGTAGGCGGGCAAAATCCAATAGAAGCTGCAAAAATGGGTTGTTTCATTTATCACGGACCATACGTTTATAACTTTAAAGAGATTTATGATTATTTAAACAAGAAAAAATTCTCTGAAATGGTAAATAGTCCTGAAATATTAGCTGAAAAATTGGAAAAAAATTTTAATTCAAATTATAAAAAAGACCCAGAAAGTATTAATGATTTAAATAACTATGGTATGAAAATTTTTAACCAAGTAATTCAAGAGTATAATAAATTTATTAAATGAAATTAAAAAAACCTCAATTCTGGGACAAAGAATATTTGACTTTGCCTTCGATTATACTTTGGCCGATATCTTTACTTTATCAAATTGTTTTTAGAGTAAGAAAATCTTTTATTAAAAAAAAATCTTTTTCTAAACCTATTATATGTGTTGGTAACATCTATTTAGGCGGAACAGGTAAAACACCCATTTCAATTAAAATATTTAATATTTTTAAGGATGATATGAAACCAGTTGTAATTAAAAAAAAATATAAAAATCAAATAGATGAGAATGAAATGTTGAAAAAATATTGTAAAGTTATATCGGATAAAGATAGATATTTATCAATAGAAAAAGCTATTGATAAAAAATTCAATCTTTTAATTTTGGATGATGGATTTCAAGACTTAACTATAAAAAAAAATTTAAATATTATTTGTTTCAATGATCGTCAACAAATTGGTAATGGTCAAATTTTACCTTCTGGACCACTAAGGGAAGATATTTCGTCTTTAAAAGATTGTCATATAATTTTAATAAATGGTAGAAAAAATTTTCAGTTTGAGCAAAAATTAAAAAAATATAATGAAAAATTAAAGTTTTTTTATTTTAATTATATTCCCAAAAATTTAAATGAATTTAAAAATAAAAAACTTATTGCTTTTGCTGGCATAGGAAATCCAGAGAACTTTTTTGACTTATTAAAATTAAATAGATTAAACGTAGTAAAAGAAATTAGTTTTCCAGATCATTATAGTTATTCAGAGAAAGATTTTGAAAAACTGACGGATTTAGAAAAAAAATACAATGCAAAATTGATAACTACAGAGAAGGATTTCTTAAGAATAAGCCCGTTCAATCGAAGAAGGTTTGGTGTAATATACTTAGAGACAAAAATAGATGATGAATTTAATTTTGTTAAAACATTGAAAAAAATTTTGAATGAAAATAATTAAATATTTTTTTGAAGCTATTTTAATTTATATTTTATTTTTACTATTTAGAATTGTAGGCATAAATTATGCGAGAAAAATTTCTTCTTTTTTATTAAATAGATTAGGTTTTTTATTTAAAAAGAAAAAAACTGTAGAAAATAATATCTTAAAAGTATTCAAAAATCCTTCAACAAAAGAAATTGAAAATATAATTGAATTAATGTGGAAAAACTATGGATTTGTGTTTGCCGAGTATATTTATTTAAATAAATTTCGTTTAGACAAGTTCTCAGATAATCACATTAAAATTTCTGGCGAAAATATACTTGATGAAATCTTAAAAAAAAATAAACCAGTAATATTTGTCTCTGGGCACTTTGCAAACTACGAATTGATGGCTATGGAACTTGAAAAAAGAGGTATAGATTTAGCAGCAATTTATAGACCTTTAAATAACATATTTTTGAATCCCTTTATGGTTTACCTCAGAAAAAAATATATTTGTAAAAATCAAATAAAGAAAGGATTGGGGGGGACAAGAGAAATTGTTAATTTCGTAAAACAAAACAATAGTATAGCGCTTATGGTTGATCAACGAGTGGGGGAGTCAGAAAGATATCCGTTCTTTAATATCCCTGCTCATACAACTACTATACCTGCTCAATTAGCTTTAAAATTTAATCTAAATATTGTTCCAATTTACTTGGAAAGAAGACAAGATAATACTTTTTTTATGGAAGTATCACAACCAATTGAAGTGAATAAAACCAAAAATTTAGATGAAGATAAAAAAAAAATAACTATTCAAATTAATAAAGTTATAGAAAAAATGCTATTAAAAAATCCAACGCAATGGATATGGACACATAATAGATGGAAGTAATTACTTATTATTTTTTATTTGTTCAAATCTAATTTTTGCTTCAAGAGGTGAAAAATATGCTTCTTGCAATTCTACATTCCAATACATTAAATCATTAAGAAGAATATTCTTACCAGAAACAGCACACACTACATAGTCACCCTTTTCAACAATATCAAAACCATTTTGTTTATATTTAAGTTTTGCTTTAATTCTGTTCATGTTAGTTTAAATCTTGAGAAATCTACAATATATGAATTTTGCAGTTATAGGAAGTGGTGGTCGAGAACATGCGATTTGTTATAAATTAAGTCAATCGAAAAGGATTGGAAGACTAATTTGTATACCCGGAAATGCTGGAACAGAAAAAATAGCTGAAAATATTGATGAAAATATTTCTGATTTTGAGGCAGTTTATAAAATAATTAAAAGAAAAGAAATTGATATAGTTTTAGTTGGCCCTGAACAGCCCTTAGTAGATGGAATTGTTAATTATCTTAAAAAAAGGTCTATTAAAGTCTTTGGACCAAACCAATTAGCCTCTCAATTAGAAGGTTCGAAATCATTTATGAAAGAAATGTGTAAAAAGAATAATATACCTACTGCTGAATATGGTGTGTTCGAAAATTTCAACGAAGCAGAAAACTTTATTAAACAAATTGGAATCCCAATAGTTGTTAAGGCTGATGGTTTAGCGGCAGGCAAAGGTGTATCGATATGTAAATCAATTGAGGAGGCAAAAAAAAAGATAATAGAAATTCTTGATGGAAAATTTGAGTCCTCTAAAAAAGTTGTTCTTGAAAAATTTTTAAAAGGAGAAGAGTTGAGCTATTTTGTAATAGTGGATGAAAATTCTTATCATTTTTTTGGATCTGCGCAAGATCATAAAAGAGTCGGAGAGAGAGACACCGGACCAAATACTGGTGGTATGGGAGCATATTCGCCATCGAAACTTCTTACTAAAGAACTTGATAAAAAAATTAGAAAAAAAATAATAGAACCTACATTAATTTCAATGAAAAATTTAGGAAACCCTTATACTGGTTTTTTATATGCTGGTTTGATGATTAATGATGGAGAACCTTATTTAATTGAATATAACATCAGAATGGGTGATCCGGAATGTCAAGTTTTGATGATGAGATTAAAAACAGATTTAGTTGAGATTGTTGATTTAGCAACAAAAAATTTAATGCAGAATTTAAAAATAGAGTGGAAAAACGATAATTGTATTACGATTGTTTTATGTGCAAAAGGATATCCCGAAAAATATATTAAAGATAGTGAAATAAAAAACTTGAACAAAATTTTATTAAACAAAAAAAAACAAATTTTTCACGCGGGTACATATAAAAAAAATGAAAAAACTTTTTCGAAAGGTGGTAGAGTTTTAAATATTACTTGTGCTGATGAAAAATTATCAAGTGCAAGGGAAAATTCTCTTGAAATTTTGGAAAAAATAAATTGGAAAGATGGTTTTTTTAGAAAAGACATAGGGTGGAAAGTAATAAAAGACGATGAGAATAATTAGTGGTAAATTTAAAAATAAAAAAATTAATTTTCATAAAAATACTGAGACAAGGCCTTTAAAAGACAGTGTAAGAGAAAGTATTTTTAATATTTTAAAACACTCTAGTAAAATCAATTTTAAAATCGAAAATTCAAAAATTATAGACTTTTATGCCGGGACTGGGTCATTTGGTCTTGAATGCTTATCCAGAAAAGCATCTCACGTGATTTTCGTAGAAAAAAATTTAAATGCATTAAGTAATTTAGAAAAAAATATAGATATTTTAACATTGAAAAATCAAGCAACAATAATAAAAACTGATGTTTTAAAATTTTTGAAAAATTATAATTTTGTTGAAAATATTGATTTAGCTTTTTTTGATCCACCATATAAAGATAAAGGTTATATTGATGCAATAAAATTGTTAAAAAAACTAAACTGTTTAAGCAAAGATCATATTATTTTACTTCATAGAGAAAAAAATTCTAAGGAAGATTTTAAAAAATTTTTTAAAATTATCGAAAATAGAATTTACGGACGTTCAGAAATTTTTTTTTGTAAATTGTTTTTAAGATAAAATTTTTTTTGTGATAATTTTAACTTTTTCAACTGATGGCTGATCAAAAGGATTTACTTTCATTATTTTTGCAAGAGCTATTGTTTCAAAAATGAATAGAAAAAAAAGCTTTCCTAATGTACTTTCATCAAATTTTTTAATTGATATTTCCCTGAATGTGATTTTATTTTTTTTTAAAACTTCAGCAAATGCTTTTTTTTGCGATAATTTAATTGTATTATATTTTTTGTTATTTAAATAATTTAGTTTATTTCCGAAAAAGTTGTAATTTAATTTTAAATTTTTATCCGCTTTAGAGTAAAAAATATAAAAAACTTTATCTTTCGGGCCGTCCAAATATAATTGAAGTAAACTATGATGGTCTTTTGGCGCATTAGAGATCACTGGTAAAAAACCCTTTCCATTTTTTCCCAAGCTTTCTGCCATAAGTTGCTGACACCAAGACAAAAAATCATTTAATTCAGGAACGTAATTGAAAAGAATTAAAATTTTGTTTTTTTTAAAATTTAATTTTTTAAATTGTTTTAAGGAATTGTTGAGCATTTTGTTGTTTTTTAAAAACTTTACTGTTTCTTTCTTGAATTTTTTTATTTTTAAACCCATAAGATACGCAGGTAACATTCCTACATTTGAAAAAACAGAAAATCTCCCTCCAATATTAGGATTATGTTTTATGAATTTTAACTTTTTTCTTCTAGCAAATTCTCGTAAGATATTATTTTTGTTCTCTGATAAAATTATAGTATTTTTTTTTTTTAAATATGCTTTAAAATAAGAAGAATTTATAATTGTTTCTGTAGTATTGCCGGACTTAGAGATTATTAAAAAAAGTGTTTTTGAAAAGTTATATTTCTTTTTAACTTTTTCTAAAAAAGATTGATCAAGATTATCTATAAAAACAAAATCTTTCTTTATTTTATGTTTTAAAAATGAATAAACAGCTTTAGAACTAAGTATAGAGCCGCCCATACCAATAATAATAACAGTTTTAAATTTTTTAAAATTTTTAAATTCATTAAAGTTGGTGTCTGATGATGGAAGAAAAGATCTGAATAATTGATTATTGTTTTGTTTTATATCTTCTAAAATCTTTTTAGGGGACATCATTTAATTTTTATTTTTTTAATTCTTTTAAAATCATTCTCTCTAGATCAGATTTTGCTTTTGGATTTTCTGTAGTATTTTGAGAATTTAAAATTGATTGTATTGAACTATTTTTTGAATTATTTGAATTACTGTTAGGCTTAGGTAGTTCATCATATTTAGGTGGAAGAATTAAGGGGTCTTTTTTTTTCACTAAAAATTCGTCTGTGCTTTCAATTTTTTGACCTGTCATAATTTTTCTAAAATCGCCGCATCCTTGTATTAAGCAAACTAATAAAAATAAAATAAAAAATTTTGTTAGATTTATCATTAGTAAATTATTTCCTTATTATAAATTCTTTAAATATAATGCCGAAAATACCAATAGTTATTAATACATCAGCAACATTAAACGTAAACCAGTGAAAATTTTCAAAATGGAAGTCAATAAAATCTGGTACTGCATAATAGGTAATTCTATCATAAAGATTACCTAACGCTCCACCAATGATGAGTGAAATAAAGATTTTTGATATATTATCTGATGTAACCATTAAATACACTAGATATGCAATTATTAACAAAATTAAGGCAGATATTGAATGATACAAAAAATTAGTATCTAAACTGAGTAATCCAAATGCGATTCCAGTATTCCAATTTAAAGTTAAGTTCAAATAATCATTTACAAACACCTCTCGATCTTGGGTCTGTATAAGATTAATAATGTATTCTTTTGAAAATCTGTCTGCTGCAAAACCTATAATCACCAATACAAGGCTATAGATATCAATTTTTTTTAAATTTATTTTATTTTCAAACATCGTGAACATTTTCCATCTTTAACTTCTTGGACAATCTTCCAACATCTAGAGCATTTTGTGCCTTTTGCTTTTTTAACACTTACCAATATTTCATTTTTTTTAGATAAATTCTGAACAACATTAGATATAATGAATAGTTCTTGAGCATCTATTCCTTTTAAAAGATCAAATTCAGTTTTTGGTAATTCGATCTCTACATCGGCCTCTAGACTAGATCCAATTATTTTTTCAGATCTTTTTTCTTCGATAGCAACATTAACTTGCTGTCTAACTTTTAAAAGTTTTTCCCATTTTTCAAATAGTTTTTTGTTTTCCCAAGATTTAGGAATTTCAGGAAAATTTTCCTCGTGAATACTTGTTTTTTTATTTTTTTGAGCTAATTCGTTAATTTCTTCTGTTGTAAACGAAAGAACTGGAGCATACCATTTTATTAAACACTCTAATATTATATTTAATAAATCTACACAAAATTTTCTTTTTTTTGAATTTAAATCATCGCAGTACAAAATATCCTTTCTTATGTCAAAATAGAAAGAGGAAAGATCTAAAGAACAAAAATTTAAAAGATGTTTTTGAAGTTTGTGAAAATTATATTTTTTTAAATTATTTTTGATTTCATTATTTAAAAGATATAGTTTATGTAAAATTAATTGCTCAAGTTCAGGTAGTTCTTTATAATTAATTTTTTTGAAATCTTTTGATTTATATTCATCCCTCAAATTACCTAATATAAATCTGAAGGTGTTTCTTATTTTTCTGTAAGATTCTGCGTGTTGATCTAATATTGAAAGATCAATTCTTAAATCTTCGGCATAATCAGAAGAAGCTACCCATAATCTTAGAATATCAGCTCCATATTTTTTTAAAATTTCATCTGGGGAAATTATATTTCCTGAAGATTTTGACATTTTCATACCTTTTCCATCTACTACAAACCCGTGTGATAAAATACTTTCAAATGGTGCACGGCCTCTTGTTCCGCAAGACTCCAGAAGCGATGAATGAAACCATCCTCTATGCTGGTCAGATCCTTCTAAATACATTGATGCTGGCCATTTTAAATCTTTTCTTTTTTCCAAAACAAAAGAATGTGTTGAACCGCTGTCAAACCAAACTTCCACTATGTCTGTTGATTTAATATAATCCTCTTTTTTATATTTTTTTCCCAAAAATCTTTGTGGATCATCATAAAACCAACAGTCTGATCCTTCTTTCTCATAAATTTTAGCAATATTTTCTACTACCTCAGGGTCCTTAAGAGGTTCATTTGTTTTTTTGTTTACAAAAATAGGTAACGGAACCCCCCAGGACCTTTGTCTTGAAATGCACCAGTCAGGTCGACTTTCAATCATTGCTCTGATTCGTTCTTTTCCCTTTTCAGGGTAGAAAATTGTATTATCAATAGATTCTAAAGCTTTTTTTCTAAGCTTGTGACTCTCCATTGAAATAAACCATTGAGGAGTAGCTCTGTGCACAAGGGGGGCTTTAGATCTCCATGAATGTGGGTAGCTATGTACCAATGTCCCGCTTCCTAAAAGATTTTTTTGTTCTTGCAAATTTTTAATAATAACTTCATCAGCCTTAAAAACGTGTATACCCTCAAACACAGCTATATTTTTTGTATACTTTCCATCATTGTTAACGGTTTCGATAGCTTTCATACCATTTTTTAAGCACAAATTAAAATCATCAGGACCATGACTAGGTGCACAATGAACTATTCCAGTACCTTGTTCTAAGGTTACAAAATTTGCTTCCAACATTGGAACTTCAAAATTATATCCCAAATTTTTAAAGGGATGCGAGCAAATAGTATTTTTAAATACTTCACCTTTAAAAGATTTAATAATTTTAAATTTACTTAATCCACAGTCTTTTATTACAGAATTAATTAGTTTTTCCGCTACAACAATTTTCTTGTCATCAAGTTCTAGGACTGAGTAATTAATATCTTTATTGTATGCTAATGCTTTATTTGCAGGTATGGTCCAAGGAGTAGTTGTCCATATTACGATTGATGTATTCTGTAAAAAATCTTTGTCCGTTTTATTTACCTGAAAAGTTGAATATATTGTATTCGACTTATGATCTTTATATTCTACTTCAGCATCAGCTAGTGCAGTTTTTTCCACAGTTGACCACAAAACAGGTTTAAATCCTCTATAAAGACTTCCCTCTAAAAGAAACTTTCCTAATTCTCTAACGATTTGGGCTTCTGCATCAAAACTCATAGTAGAATAGTAATTTTCCCAGTCCCCTATTACACCTAATCTTTTAAATTCCTTTTTATGAATTCCAATCCATTTCTCTGCAAATTCTCTGCATTCCTTTCTAAACTCTTTAGTTGGAACTTCATCTTTGTTTTTTTTCTTTTTTTTATACTCTTCCTCAATCTTCCATTCTATTGGTAGTCCGTGACAGTCCCAGCCTGGAACATATATCGAGTCCTGATCACTCATCTGATGAAATTTTGTTACGATATCTTTAAGTATTTTATTTAGTGCTGTGCCCATATGAATATGACCATTTGCATAAGGTGGTCCGTCGTGAAGAACGAACTTCTTTTTTCCTGCTGATTTTTTTCTTAATTTTTCATAAAGTTTATTTTTGTCCCAGGACTCTAGTATTTGTGGTTCTTTGGATGGTAAATTTGCTTTCATAGAGAAAGCAGTTTTTGGAAGATTTAAATTATTTTCAGCCATTTACTTTTTTTACATCTCTAATGTCTTTTTTAATCTGTTTTTTTAATTGAATTATGTTTTTAAATTTTTTTTCTTTTCTAATAAATCTAGTTAACATTATTTTTATACTTTTATCATATAAATTTTTTTTCAAACCAAAAATATGAGCCTCTAATAAAAGTTTATTTTTTCCAAAAGTTGGCTTATAACCTATATTTACAATAGCTTTTTTTTTAAACTTATTGTTCACATTAACTATTGAGGAATAAACGCCGATTTTTGGAATAATGTAATTTCCTAAATCTAAATTGCAAGTAGGAAAACCAATTCTTCTTCCTCTTTTCTCTCCTCTTTTAACCTTACCTTCAATTGTCCAATACCTACCGAGCATCTTGTTTGCAAAATCAATTCTCCCTTTTTTAATATTTTTTCTAATTAATGTAGATGAAATTATTTTATTCTTTTTATTTAAAGGAGCAATAGTTTTAGTTTTATAATTTAAATAATTTTGTTTTTTTTTGAGTAACTTTATATCTCCTGTTCTATTTTTTCCAAATTTAAAATTTTTACTTATAAAAATTAATTTAACCATTAATTTTCTATATAAAACTGCTTCGATAAAATTTTCTGCACTTATTTTTGAAAAATTTTTATCAAATTTTTTTATAATTAGAAAATCGACTCCAAATTTCTTTGAAGACTCAATTTTTTGCTTTAAAGAATCTATCCTATAATTTTTTAGCTTTTTACTAAAAAACATCACTGGCAAAGGGTGAAAAACTAACAAACCAAATTTAAGTTTATTTTTCTTTGCAATATATTTTCCCTTATTTATTACTTTTTGATGTCCTAAATGAAAACCATCAAAGTTACCTATTGCAATTGCGGAATTTTTAAACTTTTTTGAAATATTAAAATTTTTATAAATTTTCATTTACCAAGTAAGTTCCTTTTGAAAATATTTAGCTGAAACATTATGTTCTAAAAGTAGTTTGTCCAAGGACTCAATATTATTTATTTTAGATTGATGTACGCCGTTTGTTATAAATACCGAGTCTAAATTCATATTGTTAGCACCTTTGATATCAGTTTTAAGATTATCTCCTATGACTAAAGTTCTTTGACCTGTTTTTAAACAAGAAAGATATATTTCTTTATGAGGTTTGCCGAAATAAACTACGTTTCCGCCTAAATTTTCAAAAATTTCAGCTATTTTACCTGCGCAGTATTCTTGCTTACCTCCTCTATAAACAATTAAGTCAGGATTAGTACAAACTAGTTTTTTATCTTTAAATTTTTTTAATAAATTTTCATAATATTTTAAATTTTCATCTTCATCGTCAAATAGTCCTGTGCAAAGAATAAAATCACATTTTTCAATTGTAGTTTTATTCATTTTTATATCTGAAAATAATGAATCATCTCTTTCAGGACCAAGATGATAAAATTTTTTTCCAAATTTATTTTTCTTCAACGAATTCATTGCAGCCTCTCCCGAAGTTAAAACGTTTTTAAGTAATTTTTCATCCATTTTCATTTTTTTTAAAAATTGCACAACTTTTAAAGATGGACGAGGAGCGTTAGAAAGAAAAACAATTTTTTTTCCACTTTCTTCGAGCTCTTTTACTGCGTTAATTGCTGAGTCATTTAATTGAACCCCATTATGCATAACCCCCCACAAATCAATTATAAAAGCATCATAATCTTGAAAAATTTCAGAAAGATGCTCTAATTTTTTAATTTTCATAGGAAATTCAAGCTTTTTTAGGTAAATTTTTTATTATCATACTCTTGCAAAATTCTAAATACATACCATATTTCACCATATTATAAATTAAAGGAGTTTTCATGAAATTTAGACCATTACACGATAGGGTGTTAATTAAGGTGCTTGATAGTGAAGAAAAAACTAAGGGTGGTATAATTATCCCTGACACTGCTAAAGAAAAACCGCAGGAAGGTGAAGTGGTAGCTGTTGGTCCAGGAGCAAAAACCGAAGATGGAAAAATTATAAAAATGGATGTTAAAATTGGAGATCGAGTTCTATTTGGAAAATGGTCTGGTACAGAAGTAAAAATAGATGGTAAAGAATATAGCATAATGAAAGAAGCTGATATTATGGGAGTTTCAAAAAAGTAAATAAATTATTCAAAGGAGATACATAAATGCCAAAAATTATAAAATTTAATAATGAAGCAAGATCAAAAATGTTAAAAGGTGTAGACACTCTTGCAAATACAGTTAAAACTACTCTTGGTCCCAAGGGTAGAAATGTTGTAATCGATAAATCATACGGTGCTCCAAGAACTACAAAAGATGGTGTTACTGTTGCAAAAGAAATTGAGTTGGAAGATAAATTTGAAAATATGGGAGCCCAAATGGTCAAAGAAGTTGCAAGCAAAACAAATGATAATGCTGGCGATGGAACAACAACAGCAAGTATTTTAGCTCAAGCTATTGTAGGAGAAGGGATTAAATATGTTACTGCGGGTATGAATCCAATGGACATAAAAAGAGGGATAGATAAAGCTGTAGAAAATGTGATTGAAAATTTAAAAAAAACATCAAAGAAAGTTAAAGCAAACGAAGAAGTTGCTCAAGTTGGTACAATTTCTGCTAATGGTGAAAAAGAAATTGGGGATATGATTTCAAAAGCTATGCAAAAAGTTGGTAACGAAGGCGTTATTACTGTTGAAGAAGCAAAAGGAATAGAAACTGAGCTTGACGTTGTCGAAGGTATGCAATTTGATAGAGGTTATTTATCTCCTTATTTTGTAACTAATCCAGATAAAATGACAACTGAGTTAGAAAATCCTTTGGTTCTACTCCATGAAAAAAAATTAACGAACCTACAACCAATGGTTCCATTATTAGAATCAGTAGTTCAATCGAATAGACCTTTGATGATTATATCTGAGGATGTTGAGGGAGAAGCATTGGCAACTCTAGTTGTAAATAAATTAAGAGGTGGTCTCAAAGTTGTTGCTGTAAAGGCACCAGGTTTTGGTGATAGAAGAAAAGAAATGTTAGAGGACATTGCAATATTAACTGGGGGACAAGTTATATCGGAAGATTTAGGTACAAAACTTGAAAATGTTAAAATTAATAACCTTGGATCTTGTAAGAAAGTGAAAATAGATAAAGAAAATAGTACCTTAGTAGCAGGTTCAGGAAAAAAAGCAGATATAGAAGCAAGATGTAATCAAATTAGAAAACAAATTGAAGAAACAACTTCAGACTACGATAAAGAGAAACTTCAAGAAAGATTGGCTAAATTAGCTGGAGGTGTCGCAGTTATCAAAGTTGGCGGCGCTACAGAAGTTGAGGTTAAAGAAAGAAAAGATAGAGTAGAAGATGCATTGAACGCAACAAGAGCTGCTGTTGAAGAAGGCGTGGTTGTTGGAGGTGGATGCGCTTTACTTTATGCATCTCAGGAATTAGATAAAGTAAAAGTTAAAGGTGATGATCAAAAAGCTGGCGTAGATATAATTAAAAAAGCTCTTCAAGCACCTATTAGACAGATTGCTGCTAACGCAGGCGTTGATGGATCTGTGGTTGTTGGAAAACTTTTAGATGGAAAGAAACAAACACACGGTTTTGATGCTCAAGAGGAACAATATTGTGATATGTTCTCAAAAGGTATTATTGACCCAATGAAAGTTGTTAGATCAGCCCTACAAGATGCCTCTTCGATTGCAGGTCTATTAATTACGACAGAAGCAATGATAGCTGACAAACCAGAAGAAAAAGACTCAGGTCCAGCAATGCCTCCTGGAGGTATGGGTGGTATGGGTGGAATGGGTGGAATGGGTATGTAATTCCTTACCAATCAGAGAACACTCTAAATACAGAAATTAAACAAAATTAGAACCCTCGGAATGAAAGTTTCGGGGGTTTTTTGTTCACAGAAAATATTACTGCACCATTGCTAAAATATAGGGTTACTAAACCAATCACTGATTTCTTTTTTATTTACTGACACTTGAAGAGCATCTGCCCAATTATTTTCAATTTTTAAACTTTTTTTATATTTTGTACAATTAATCTCAAAATAATCACCTGAATCGAAAGCAAATCGGATATTATGGGAAACGCTCTCACCTGTAGGATCCCAGTCAAATTTTGTAGAGTATTTTCTTTTTTTAACATTTTTATATGTTGAAGAAAATTCTTTTTCGATTTCTTTTTGTTTTGCAAAACACTGTTCTAATTTATCGTCATATGTGATTGCTCCTGCAATAGAATAAATAGTGTAATGTTTGTCTTTTGGTTTTACAAAAAATGACAAACGATCATAAGTATCAAAATTACCAAATAAATATACTTCTCCAAAATCATCATTTAAATAATTGTATGTAGATTTGTTAATTTCTATTTCAGTTATTATTTTTTCCTTGGAAAGATGATTTAATAAACTATCACCTATACTAATTCCCTCAATTTGATATTCGGATATATCCTCGGCAAAAGAAGGTGCTGAGAAACTAAAGAAAACTAAAAACAAGTAAGTAGGTAGTTTTTTCATTAAATCCAGTTTAACCCCACTTCTCAATGAAGTCATCTTTTGAATTGCTTTTGAATTAGACCGTTTCTTCAATGAATTTTGCAATGAACTTCTTAAATAAGTGAGTACTGACGTCAAATGAATGCGAATGTAATTTTATTCATATTATTAAAAAAATTGAGCCCCCGTTCTACGGGGGTTTTTTTTTACATATTTAGTCTTGGTATGTTTTTTTTGCGATTGAATATTGTATTTTATTTGATTGTTTTCCTAAAAATAAAATTTTTCTTATAAACAAAATAAAAAACTTTATAGTCAAACCTAAAATTGTTGATATTCTTAGTGGAAAAACTGGAAAATTTACTGCCATATTTGACCACAGCGAGAGTAATTTTTTTAAATTATAATTGCTTTGGCCTTGAGGTCTCTGGCTATGTGGAACAGATATCATAGCTATATTTCTTGTAGCTTGTAAAATTAAACCATCTAAATAAACATCGCTTTTTTCATAATGAATTATTTTTTTTACAATTTTTTTTTTAAATCCTCTGAATGATGAAAGATATATGTAATATGGCTTGTTTAGAAGGTAACTTGAAACTAAATTATTGGACCAACTAACAAATTTTTTCCACATAGGATGTTTTCTGTTTAGGTAATTTGTGTAGCAAACATCAAATCCTTGTTCCAATTTTGTTATAAGATCTTTTATAGACTCCGGTGGATGTTGCAAATCATCATCCATAGTAATTGTTATCTCTCCTTTACTCTCTCTGAGACCGCACATAATAGCGTTGTGTTGACCAAAATTTGCTGAGAGATCAATTCCTTTAACCTCAGAAAATTGTTTTGAAAGTAAGGAAATTTTACCCCAGCTATTATCTGGACTAAAATCATTAATTAACAATATTTCGTACGAAGTTACTGTTTTTAATTCTTTAATCGACTTTATTATTTTTTTAATTAAATTCTCAATTATATTTTCACTGTTATATACAGGTATGACTATTGAAAGATCCATAATTAATTATAATATTTCATTAAAGCATTTTTTAAATAATCATTTTCAAAATTAATTCCACATTTTTTAATAGAATTATTTGTATCTGATATATCTATTTCCCAATTTTCTTTTCCTTTTTCAACCAGATTATAATCAGCTTTTATTCTGATTATACTTTCTAATATAGTTACTATATCAATAGGTGAATTTTTATTTGGATTTGCAATATTAATAGTTTGGTTTTTATCTAGTTTATTATTTGAAATAAAGTGAATTAGTATTTTTATAACATCTTCAATATCAATTATGCTTCTTTTAGCTTTGGTCCATAGATCAAATTTTTCTTTTCTTTTAATTTTATTAAAAAAAAAATTAATTAATGTGTTTATGTTAGAATTTTTTCCTACTACCTCTGGTAGTCTTACAATTAAGTATTTATCAAAATTTGATTTTATTATATCTTCTATTTCCAACTTGTGTCTCACATAAAAATTTTTATTTCTAGAGGGATCCTCAATTGAACAAGTACTAAAATATAATAATTTTTCACCGTCTTTAATCTTTTTACAAAAATCAATTAATTTTTTTTTATCTTTTTTAAATAGTTTGTTTTCTTTACATAACGAATTTGAAACACCAGCGGCATAAATTTGAAATCTATGATTTTTAAAAAAATCCCCATATTTGATGAAATTTTTTGCAATAAACCCTGATCCAATAATTGTGCTTTGGTTTTTATTATTCATTAAAGAAATAAGTTTTACAAATTAACCACAATATTCTATTTATTATAAAAAACTATATGAGTCAAAAAACCAAAGGAATATACAGCACTCTTTCAAACCCCTTAGTTTATTCTTTTTTTCAAATGATAATGTCAGGGACTTCTTTTAGGAGAAAAATAGTTCAAAAACACATAAGAAAAAAAAATGTAAATATACTTGATGTGGGATGTGGGCCAGCAGAAATATTAGAGTCCTTAAAAAAAGTTAATTACTTTGGATACGATATAAATCCAAATTATATAAATTATGCGAAAAGAAAATATTTTGGAAAAGGTACTTTTTTTTGCAAAAAATTTACAGAAGCAGAATTGAAAAAATTACCAAAATTTGACTATATTTTATTATTCGGATTAATACATCACTTGAGTGATAAAGAGGTTTATAATTTGCTAAAATTAAGTAAAAAAGTTTTAAAGAAGGGTGGCAAAATAATTACTGAGGACCCGATTCTTATTAAAAATCAGAATATTTTTTCTAAATTTATTATAAAGATGGATAGAGGATCAAATGTAAGAAGCAAAAAAGAGTATATTTTACTAATAAAAAAATTTTTTAGTAGAGTGGAAAGCAAAATATACCATCAAGAATTTATACCTTACACTTGGTTTGTAATGAATTGCAAAAAATAAATTTAGTAGTAGATATTCGCTCCAATTAGAAAAGTTGCTAAATAGAAATATAAAAATGTTACATTTTTGTAAGTAATATTAAGATTTGAATTAAAGAAAGTAAAAACTAATAAGATCAAAATTGGATCAAAATATTCCTGAAGAATAGGCCATATTATTACAGATAAAAATATAAAATAAAGAAAAGTAAAAAGCTCTACATAATTTTTATTAATGTAAAATAAAATTATTATGTAAGAAATAAAAAAAGAAATATATGTAAATATCTTTATATATATTGGACTCTCAAAAATAATAAGCGAAATTTTGCTTATATAACCTTTGCCTAATAAAGATTCATTTTTTTGATCAGGAAACAGGATAAGAAGAAATAAATATATAATAAATATAAAAATGAAAACTAAGATATCTTTTTTTAAAATAAATTCTTGAAAAGAATTTCTAATATTTCTTATTTTGAAAAATAAAATTGGCAGCAAATAAAAGGCAATAATTGTAAGTGTGTAACCTATGTGATCTAAAAATATTTTTTGACCTAATTTTCTACTTTCAGTAGCATCCGGGGGAATTAGGCTTCCCCATAAATAAATAAGATAAAGATATGGTAATGATAAAATGACATAAGATAAAATTGAAAATAACTTAAGTTGAAGTGGTTTTGCTGAATATAAAATTTGGAATAGACATATTATAGGGATAATAATTAATTTTTGATCAAAATATAAACATAACGAGCTAGTAATAGTTAATAAAAATATATTGATATAAGCTGTAGCTCCATTTTTCTTAACTGTTGATAAAAATGATTTTAATAATAAAAATGATAGTAAAAGAAAAATAAGTCCATAATTTTCACCTAATCCCCAAAAAGAAGATGTTCTAAAATATGGGCTTAAAAAAATTACTGATGTTAACAATAATAATAATAAATTTTCATTGTGTATAAATCTTTTCTTCAAACAAACATAAAATAGAAATGGAATTATTAAAGAAATTGCAAAAACACTTCTTCTAAAGTTTATCTCTGTCTCAACAAAAGGATTGAATAACTTGTGTATTATATAAGATATTGGTGTTCTACTATCTGAATATTCTGAGTTAGATAAAGAACTTAATATATCATTGTTTAGAAAAATTTGTAAATTCTTCCATATATGTTGAAAATCTCCTGTGTAAGTGCCCGCCCCTGCTGAATTTTCATCTAAATAAAATCCAAAAAAAAATGAAATGGTTGATAAAAAAATCAAAAATATGGAAAAGCTTTTATAACTAGTTTTTAATTGCATTATATTTTTTAATTAAATTAACTTCATAACTTGGCTCTTTTTTAAAGTCTTAGATGATTTTTTTGAAAACAAAACACATGCGCAAGACCTCAAAATATATCCATCCTTAAGTATTCTTAAATTGTTTGCTTTTAAAGTTGCTCCCGTAGATGTAATATCTGTAATTATTTCAGAAGAGCCTATAAAAGGATAAGTTTCGGTTGCGCCTAGGCTTGGTACCAATTTGTATTGTGTAACTCCTTTTGAAAAAAGAAAATTATTAGTTAAATTTGGGTACTTAGTTGCAACTCTTAATCTAGAATTTTTTTTGTCCCTAAAATCAAATGATACTTCTTCCAAATCAGCAATTGTCTGAACATCAATCCAGCTGTCTGGGACGGCAACTACAACGTTGGCAGAACCAAAATCTAATTTTTTCTTTACCTCAATTTTTTTCTTAAGGTTTGTTGGAGATTCATTTAATAAATCTAATCCAGAGATTCCTATGTCAAGAGTACTATCACCTAGTCTTTGTATGATTTCTTTTGCGTGTAAATAAATAATTTTAATATTTGGAAAATTTTTAACTTCAGCAAAATAATTTCTCTCCCCTCCAATAGATGTTGGTTTTAAATTATTTTTAATAAGGTAGTCTATTGAATCTTCTTTAAGTCTTCCTTTACTTGGCAATCCTATAGTTATTAAATTTTTCATATTTTTAAATTATTTAAATTGATAGCTGCACCAACAGCTGAAATATTTTTTTTTGACCCAAGACTTTTTAATAAATCGTCATACCTTCCACCTCTAGCTATTTCTTTTTTAGAGGAATTATATATTTCAAAAACTATTCCAGTATAATATTCAATATCTCTTCCAAAGTTTGTTGAGAATACTATTTTTGAATTTATTTTCGATAAATTAATCAAGCTTGATAAATCTTTAAAAACACTTTTGTTTAATCGATTTTTATTAATAAAATTATTTAATGTTTTCTCCAATTTATCTAATGGACAATTAATTTTTAAAAAATCTTTAATAATTTTTACTGTTTTTTTATTTTCTTTAAATGACCTTGGATCTTTTATCTTTCTATCAAATCTTGATATGATTTCTGAAACTTTTCGGTTTGCAACTTCTTTGTTCTGATCAATATTCTTCATTTCGAAAAACTTTTTCTTATCTA
>MDSW01172820.1_pt1 | contig 28352 bp, 22 predicted proteins | sample 811171 | NCBI WGS metagenome assembly MDSW01 (sample SAMN05326641, study PRJNA326480) | marine metagenome | isolation source: seawater | place: Atlantic Ocean: North West | collected 2012 | reverse complement strand
CGCAACTCTTGTGGCGTGTACGTCCGGCTTTGGCTATAAGCCAATTCCACGAGACGCGGATCCCCGATCATCGCCTGTACTTCAGGCGGAGGAGTCATTGCCATCTGATCTCTGGTAAGGTCGTGGTGAATCCTAACTTTAGTCAGAAGGGATTTCCTGACCCTATCTCTATATGTGGCCGGATCTAGTTTCTCAGGACGCTGGTTGAATTTAGTTAAATCAAACACATGCCTCCAATTCTCCTTTTCGGGGACTACCATCATAGCTACGAGTAGGAGGAGGGTGACGTTCAGAACTACCAGCCACTTTAGGAATTGATTAGAAGTAAGCAAGACAACTGTCCCCATAGTCTGAACGAAAGGCTCGGAGACAATTCCAGTTACGTGCCTGCTCTCGTCGAAAACGACTTGGAAGTTCGAAGGGTCAGTTCGAATAGGAGCATTCAGATCTACATTATCGAACTCCATCATATCGTATACTAGTAGTCTGAAGTATCTCTCATTCCCATCCCACTCATTGTTATTGAGAATCTCTTGAGTCCAACAATTGTTTCGCGTGTAATCACCAATTGCCGAGCAGTCTTGACTTAGGCCTTGATCCTGAGCGACCGCTAGTTTCCATAGCATATTCGAGAAAGCCTCGTCATCCGCTACGAAAACAATGCTTCCGGTGACTTCCAACTCGCCGACTCCAGCCGAAAACGCCCCTCTGCCTTCATCGGCTACTTTGTCTAGGACTTTTATCCCAGGGTAGTCGAACCTCATCATTAGCCTAAGATCTCCAGTCGCTGGATTGGCAGGATTAGTTGGATCGCCATCTCCTGCTCGATCAATAAATGCTGAAGGAGAAGCGGTCCCTAGCGTCATGATTCTCCTGTGATTTGGGTCTTCGATATCTTTGTCCGTCGGTTCGAACATCATTCCTGTGGGGCCCTTGTACATCACGGGAAGCCTACAGTCGTTCAGACCGTCCGGATTCTGAATCTGGAATGCAGTACATCCTTGCATCAGTGCTCCAGGGGACATATCCCCTATGTCCTGATTGACTGGAGACGCACTCCAGACATTGCCCCAGTCAATGAACTGATTCGACTGTTGAGTGTAAACCCAATGCTGCTTATCATCCAGCAGGGGCGCATCCATATATCTGACTCCGAATAGTATGGCTAGATTGTGGGCCTGAGTATTATCAGCCGCGACGATTACCTTTCCTCCTTTCTCAGTGACGAATCTGAAAATCTCATCTGCCTCGGTCTGATCGATCGGTTTCTCAGGAGCAACTATGGTCAGAAGTGTTCTATGTGGGTCCTTCCAATCATTTACCAGCATAGGTGTGGACATAGTATTAGCAACATAGTAACCCGAGTCTCTATTCTCAACGTACTCTCCCTCGAAAGTATCTCTCATATCTGATAACTGGCCCAAGCCGTCGTTATCGTAAGCAGAATAATTTGATGATTTTCCGACAACGAAGAACATGGGCATGACCAAGAGTAGGATTGACGTAATTACCAGGGAATACAAAACGTTCCTGTTGAATCTAGCTTCACTATCCATGTCATCAATCGCCATGGTTTCTAATCCCCTTTTAGTTGGGCCGTAGGCCCAAGCAACATCCTCCCGACAATTAAATCACGGTTATATGTTGCTGAGCATAGTTCGCTAATCATGTTGGATGCGACATTTATTCAATTAAATTCTCATTTCTTTGGATATAAGCCATTGCTGCAAGCAGTCCAATAGTTAGAACTCCCAATCCGGGAGCTGGGAGGTTTGACTCTATCGAGTCCTCTGTATCGCTGACATCGTTATCCTGTCCCCCAGAGCCAGAATCTCCGGTTGGCGGAGGCTCCACAGTAACTCTCACTTCGTCTTCCGAGGCACCGGATGCTCCATTCCTTTTCGATGTCACAGAAACCGTGATGTCACAGTGTCGCTTAGGATGGCTTTCTGATGCGGTTACCCTGAGATCAGCATCCTTGGCTCTTCCGGACTCAATATTGCCGCTTACAAGCGCGTCTAGTCCATTATCCGTTGTCAATAGTGGGCAGTCGTCCCTTACGTTGACTTCGGCTACTCCATCCTGTGCGTTTCCATTATTTCTCACGGTCACGGTTAATATTGTCTCTGAGCCAGAGTTCATAGGTCCGAATGGCTCAGAAATATCCACGACTAAATCAAATATTGATGGTATCTCCAAGTCTCCCTCTCTGTTCTGTGAAGAAGATAGAGGATCTGGAATGCCCTGTCTAGCAGTTATCGTTGCTGTGATTGAGAATTTCTCTTTCTTTTCAGCGTCTTGGGATAGTACGTCTATTCCATTGATCTTTAGATCAAATGTCTCGTTCGTACCGGAAGAAATGGACTCTTCCTCGGGACCATCATGACTTCCTCCGAACGGAATATTATACTCAAACTGAACCGTTATCTCTGTCAATCCTGAATTTTCTACGAAGAACTCGACCTTAGCCGAACCATCGTCTGACAAGACAAAAGAATTGGTTGCGTCCTCTCCTGGATATTTTATCCCTAACTCCCAGGATTCCAACTCCTGTCCAGATGAGGGGGGGACTGACACTATAGATGCCGTTAGAATGGCCCAAATCATCAAAGAGCGAACTCTCAAACTCATCAACTCACCAGTAATTTTCTACATGCCCTTTTCGTTAAGACCTTCACCATCTTCCTTCTATATGATGGCGAGAACCAGGTGTTCTGGACAGGCTTAACTGCATTTCTAATAGACTCTGCTAGGTTTTCCACGGTCTCCGCTCCACTCCAGTTCTCTAGCGCGTCTTCGGCTTCTTCTGAATGCAAACTAGGAATCGACTCTAGGCCAGTGGTTGCCACTCTCAGACTAGACGGCCCTTCCTCCTTATCACCCTTCCAGAGGACTGCTACGCCTGCTTCAGGGAAGTCCCACGACTCTCGCTGCCTCAACTTCTGGTAGTCTCCGCTCCAATCAGATGAATCTTCAGGGAGGGTGATGTGAGTTACCATTTCTCCGGTTTTTAGGACATTCCTGGTCATTCCATCTAACTCGAAGAAATCACATAGCGGCATAGAGCGCGTTCCTTCGGGGGATGCTAGGTGGATTGTAGCTTCTAGACACATCAAGACGGGCGCTAAATCAGCTTGATAGGTCGCAACGCATAGAGTATTTTGGTTTGGAATAACTCTACAATCAGCCCCAGTACCACAATCACATTTGTGACACCAGTCAATCGACTCTCTCCATGTTTCCGACTGATTAATCCAGTAGCAGCGCGTATCTAGACAAATATTTCCGCCAACGGTTCCGGACCTCCTGATCATCACGCTGGCGATTGAGTCTGCGGCCTTGGCCAAGACAGGATGAGTCGACTCGTGATCCGATAACTCATTGATACTGACCATAGCACCAATGCTTGTTCCACTAATTTCTCGTAGCTCTGGGATAGAAGATAGAGAGATAACGTGCCCCTTCACATTTATGTGCCACTTATAGTTTGGAAGAAGGTCAGTTCCTCCAGCCACCCAATCGAAATCCTCTCCAGATTCAGAAAGCTCTCTCGACATTTTTAGTGCTTCATCCAAACTCTTCGGCGAATGAACACGGAAGGGTGGCATCCTCATTTACGACCCTCCGAATGACGTCTTTCTTTGTGCTCCCAAGCTCTTCCAGCCAATCTAGGAGACTCCAGATATCCCTCTCCCGGGGTCACTCTTACTGACCACCTCGGATCAACTTCGTCAGGAGGTATAGCTGGGTCTAGGCCGAATAATGCACCATTGTGATAATCCGATCTATCCTCATCAAGCCTCCTATTCTTATCTCTAATGCCATGTTCGTCGGCCCTTTTTTCTAGAACTGCTTGAAGGTCTGAGTGTTGAAGAGAGGGGTTTGTCAGATTATTCGGGTCTGATACCCCTTCTTCTCTACAACGCTTCTCAATCATTTTGTATACCTTCTCTGGCGACATTGGTAACTCAGAGGTTCTGATTCCTATAGCATCGTAAACGGCATTACAAACAGATGGTAGAATCGGAAGAAGAGGCCCCTCTCCGGCTTCTTTGGCTCCAAACGGTCCTTCTGGATCATTAGACTCCACGATTATTGGAATTACTTCAGGCATTTCGTGAATACTTGGAATCTTGTAATCTAGGAGATCTGGATTCATCAGATTTCCACTTCTCCCATATCGCATTTCTTCCGATAGAACCTGACCCATCCCCATGTGACAAGATCCAATTATCTGTCCCTTTACTGCCAACGGATTCAGAGCCTTTCCACAATCGTGAGCCGCCCATACCTTGTCTACCTTTATTTGTCCAGTTTCCACATCTACTGAGACTTCTGTGACATACGCAGAGAAAGAGTATGCTGGTGCAAGTCCAGCCGCCGCTCCCTTGTGCATCTTCCCCATAGGTGGCGTCCTGTATGCTCCAGAGGCAACCAAGGCTCCCCTATCTTCTTGGGATTTGTGAAGAGCTTCGAGGTAGGAGACTCCAACCGCTGGATCCTTCTTCAGGAAGATTCTCCTATCCCCAATAATCAAACCACTTCTTTCCGCCCCTGTGATTTCTACAGTAGCATCAAGTAACTCATCCCGGATTTGCATAGCTGCTGAAATAGCCGCATTGGCATTCATGAAAGTCACTCTGGACGAGTAAGAACCCAAGTCCACAGGAGAAGTGTCCGAATCTCTCGATTTCACTCCGATCATATCTAGAGGTAGACCTAGTACCTCTGCAACAGATTGGGCTACGACTGTGTCTGACCCTTGACCTATGTCTGCGGCCCCAGTATGGATGGTGACTCCACCATCCATATCGATCTTCAGATGAACGGTTGCATGGGGAAACTTATTCGGATCCCAGTGGATAGGAAGTCCACTCCCTGAAATGAAGAAACCGCAACCAATTCCAATTCCCTTACCAAGAGGAAGTTTGCGGAATTTTCTATCCCAGCCACTTTCTTCTCTGACCCTCTCTAGACAATCTCTCATCCCTATGCTTGTTACTCTGAATCCGGTAATTGTGGCCGAGTGTGGGGGTAGAAGGTTTGCTAAACGCAAAGATATCGGGTCAACACTCAACTTCTCAGCTAAGTCATCAAGACCTACTTCCACTGCGCATCTAGAATTAACCGCTCCATGACCTCGCATAGCACCACTGGCAGGTTTGTTCGTCCAAACCCTAGCCCCCGTGTAGTGGAAAGCACCGATTTCGTAGGGGGCAGTATGGAGAACTCCATTGTAGTAGGTTGTAACATGCCCGAAAGATGCGAATGCACCTCCATCTATTAGTGCGTCAGTCTCTATCCCGCATATTCTTCCTTCGTCATCGGCATGCAGGTTCATCTCAATTCGAGAAGGATGGCGACCTCTGTTTACCCAGTAAACCTCCTCTCTGTCGAAAGTTATGCGAACGGGTTTACCAGACTTCCTCGCAAGAATCGCCGCACACATTTCATGCGGGAAGGGATCAGACTTTCCACCGAAACCACCCCCGACAAAGGTCCTATGAACATTGATTTGGTGCATTGGAATCTCCAATACATCAGCCAGCGCTCTGTGAACGTAGTGCGGAACCTGCTGCGGTGTGTATAGGGTGAGTCTTCCTGACGGGTCCCAGTGCGCCACTACTGCATGTGGCTCGGTAAATGCGTGGTTCACTCCGGCGAAAATCCAATTCTTTTTGTGGCTAGCAACAGAATTTTCTTTCATTCCCTCAATATCTCCGAATTCTTGGAACACTCTCTTCTGGATGTTTGAATCTCCAATGTGGTATTGTCCCCTGTCATGAATGGGGTCTTCGTTATCTTCGAGTCCCTTTCTCATGTCATGAATCGGTTCAATCAATTCGTACTCCACTTCGATAAGCCTCTCCGCCTCTCTAGCGGTAGCCTCGTCGATTGCTGCTACGCATGCCACAAGATCTCCTGCATGTCGAACCTTTTCTACAGCCATCGCATGCTCGTCCTTTGTCACAGGGAGAACCCCGAACCTATTCTTCGCATCATCTCCCGTTGCAACTGCGACTACTCCAGGTAACTCCAGGGCCTTTGTGCAATCAACAGATAGAACCCTGGCATAGTGATGAGGGGAACGTACAATCCTTCCAATCAACTCTCCTGGGAGTCTTACGTCGTCTCCGTAATGTGCCTGCCCAGTTACCTTCCAAGAACTATCCACAAGGGCAGTCGATTTACCAATCACTCTTCCGCTAATCAGCTCATCGTGCCTGTGCGAGCCCCATTCTTGGGCTAGCTTCCCACCTTGAGACTCGGGAATCATTTCTGGATCTGTCGTCTCAGAGAATTTTCCTTTCCCCCCTGATCCAGGTCTAGAAAATGGAAGTTTTCCGGGTTGTTGCCTGTAGCCCACTATTTCCTTCGGAGTATCCTCTTTTTCAGACATACTAATCTCCACCAAATCCTGGATGAGGATCGCTCTTTGAATCAGTCGAGTCACTAATTGATTCTCCCGAGATTAGGATTTCCGAAGCAGCTTTGACAGAGTCCACTATCTGTTGGAAGCCAGTGCATCGACATAGGTTTCCCTCTATTGCTTGCTTAATCTCTTTATCATCGGGTTTGGGATTTTCAGATAGCAATGCAGAAATTACCACTAGGAAACCTGGAGTGCAGAATCCACACTGACTGCCTCCGCACTCGGCGAATGTCTGCTGTATCGGGTGCAGATGGTGCCCATCAGCCAATCCCTCTACCGTTGTGATATTGGTTTGTTCCGCATCTACTGCTAATGTCAGACAAGACAATCTAGGCTCCCCGTTAATTAGTACAGAACAGCAACCACAAGTCCCCATATCGCATCCGCGTTTAGTCCCCAGACTTCCGACTCTATCCCTCAAAATGTCTAGCAGAATCGCATTGCTCTCGATAAAAAAAGTAACTTCATCGCCATTCACCTTGGCATTCCACTCGACCGAATCGGAAGGGGGTAGCATAGGTAGCCGGAACTGCACCACATTGTGACCAATCGAGTTCATCCTTTGAGCATTCGGTTCCGGTGAGACTATTGGAAATCCTTGACTGCTCTTTTTAGAACTTCAGACTCTGCTCTTTTCAGATGCTCGCCAGTCGTGCTTCTGGCTATTCCTAGCTCATCTGCAAGTTGCTTCAATGTGACCTCTCCTCCATCTTCGTAGTAGCCTCTGAACACGGCAAGTTCTAGCACCTCTCTCTGTTTTTCTGTTAGGAAATCGAGATCTTTTGAAGAACCATTCTTCACTGTCTGAACACTAATTGTGTCGGGAGGCATTACTTCTCTAACGAACTCCAGGAAACTTCGTATCGAACTAGAAATTCCAAAGATTCTGAATTCTAAACCGTTTTTTGAATCGATTCCGTAGGGGGGGTAGACATAGATGTTCGATAACTCCAATGCCGAAAGTGCTAGAGGATGGGTGCAAAGAATACTAACCAGTATCCCATCCTCATCCTCTTCGTGTGTTTCGAGAACCTCAAAACTCTCTAACTCTGAGATTTCAGACAGATTACGTCCTTTGTTAATCTTCAACTCTACCAATTGGGTAACTCCTCCAGGATTAGTAGAAAGGTGCCCGAGAACCTCTATTCTCTGGCATATTTCCATCATTTCGTCTATCTCGTCAATCCCGCAAAGTGAGGAAACCTTCCACCTTAGGAGCACCTTCCTCATAGGAATGGGAATCTATTCTTGATATTTAGAGCACACCCTAGTTCCAATATGCCTCTCTTATGTCTTGATTCGACTCCATACAGAGCTCCACGTCGAATGGTCTCTGAGACATCGAACTGCTCCCATTCAGGTGTTCGATAATGGGGATGACATTGCTTTCGTTAACTACTCCCCACCCTACTTGTGTGCAGGGAGCAACAGGCGAAATTGGTGTTGTACCCGATAGAGGATCCCAAGTGGAAAATGACGGATACCATGCTGATAGATTCAATGCATCCCTAATGTCATCGTTGGTAAGAGAAAAATTCGATCCGTTCACTAATAGCCCCATTCTTTCTTCAGGATCGGCGCCAGAGGAAAAATCTCCATATTCTGACCTGAGTGAGACCAATACTTTGGAGAGTAATCCAGCTGTCCTTGGTGTAGCAAACGAGGTCCCCGAGGTCTGATGATAACCATCAATATCATCATGATTGGGAAGCATTTGAGTCCAGTCTGCAGCTATGTCAGGGTATGATCCACTCATCGTCTCTTTCTGATCATCATCCTCTTCAGCATAACCCGAAACACCAATACTCCATGGGGGTCCTGCTGTGGAGTCTTGAACTGCGGGAGAAGGGGAGTTGTCCGCAGCACCTGTATGGATTTTCTTTTCCTGTACTACTGCCACTTTAGTAGCATCTTCGATACCCGGAACAGGTACTGAAAGTATAGGCCCGAAACTCGTGGTAATCAAATCTACCAGAGGTTGGTTAGCAGCTGCGAGTACAGCTGCATCACTGAAACCCTCTACGAAGAAAATTACCGCATCAGGATTCGCATCAATAACTGCCCCGGTTACTGCAGTTCCGTGCCCATCACTCGGATCGTCAAGTATTGGAATATCGGTATTATCATCGGGGGTGGTCCCAATTATTCTCGAGCCCTTGAACCACACTATGTCTCCGGAACCAATCACATCCCAGCAACTCTCCCTATCGGCTTCGTATCTCTCTTCCCAGGTTCCATTTTTGCTTATTTCACAAACCTTGTTCACTCCCAGTTGATCCAGAAGCCATTGGGGGTAAGACTCGTTCATCGAGAAGTGATTGTGATATACGTTTATTCCCGTATCTACAGGAGCAACTACGCTGAATGCTCCGAAGGTTTCCTCGATAACTAGGGGGGCCTCGTCACTCCCCTCCCCCCCAATACAGCCTGCTAAACTCGCAGAAATGATGAGTATAGAAGTCAGAGCGGGCAGGACCTTCACGACTTCCGGAATTTAACTCCTAATTTGATACTTAGGTAGGCATGGACTTCCTTTCCAGAGATAGAACCTCTGCACAAACTGCAATTGCAATCTCTTCTGGGGAATCTGCTCCTATGTCTAGACCAATCGGGCATCTCACGGAGTCAATAAGCAACTTCTCTATCCCACTCTCAACTGCCTTCTTCTCAAAAGCCGACCATTTCTTCTTAGATCCGATAGCCCCAATCCTTGGCCTTCCGACTTCATTGCAAGCCCCAAGTAGTCCTATGAGCAACTCTTCGTCAACAGACCAATCATGACTCAAAAGTAGAATATCAGAAAAACGGCTTAGAGACTCCTTGGTTTCCTTTCCAAGAAAATCCTCAACAGAGGAGCAGAAGTGCTCCTTAGCACCCGGATAACGACGCACGTTACAATACTCTTCCCTGACATCGAATACGCTATACGGCCAATCGAGAGAATCGCACGTTCCTGCTATGGAGAGCCCCACATGTCCCCCTCCTGCGATCAGGATATTCGGCAGCGGCTCGATCACCTCCATAGATACAGTCACCTGCCCTCCGCATAGGCTGTCAAGGGAAGAAACCTCTTTTCCTTTCCCATCTCTGTTCAGTAAGAATTTCTCAATCCTCCCTCCTCTTTTCCTGATGTATGAAATGTCATGATCAAGAATTTCTCCAAGTGCCTTTTCCACCCTAAGCTCCAATCCTGCTCCGCCCACAGTTCCGTATTTTGCTCCAGATGAACCAATTGCCAATCTTGCACCGGGTTTTCCTGGAACGCTACCTTTAGCCTGAATAACCGACGCAATAGCTACTCTTTCTCCAGACCTTGCCCTTTCGAGGGCCCAAGATAGCACCGCTATTGTCACGTCCTACCTGAGGGGGCACTCATCCTTTGGGGTTGCGATGCCTAACCTAGGGCTACATCAAGCATCATCATCACAGTGAAACCAATCATTACTCCCATTGTGGCTATGTCTCCATTCTTCCCCCTGTGTGCCTCCGGCACTAACTCCTCTACCACCACGAAGATCATTGCACCCGCAGCGAATGCAAGTGCATACGGTAGAATAGGGGTCATGTAGACTATTGCAGCAGCACCTAGTACTGCAGATAGGGGCTCCACCATCGCAGATAGTTGACCCCACCAGAAACTCTCCTTTTTGGTCAATCCTTCTCTCCTTAGAGGTACAGATACAGCAGCTCCTTCAGGAAAGTTCTGAATCCCAATCCCAATCGTCAAGGCAATAGCCGCACCTAGCCCCTCTCCCGAAGAAGCCGCTCCGAATGCTACTCCAACAGCCAATCCTTCTGGTACGTTGTGCAAGGTTATCGCAGAAATCAGGAGTTTGCTCCTGTGCCAACTTGTTTTCACCCCCTCTACCTCTTCTGGGGGGGCTCCAGGATGGAGGTGGGGAAGATATGCGTCAATCACTCTCATGCAAACTCCTCCAAAGATGAAACCTATCGCTGCTGGAAGGACTTTGGCAAGCCCCTCGCCATCCGTTTGATCTATTGCAGGGCCAAGAAGGCCGAAGCAACTCGCCGCAATCATGACTCCAGCAGCGAATCCTAGCATTCCATCTAGGGCCTTTCTGTCTATTTCTCGGAAGAAAAAAACTAGTCCCGCTCCTGCAGCAGTCATGAACCAAGTGAACAAGCCCGCCAACAGTGCCTGCTCGATCGGACCCAAACCGTCAAACACCTCTTCGACGTTCACAATACCTGCTCCAAAATCGTGCATTTCAAGTTTCTTCATTCACACATTGTAGTTTCTCAGACAATTCTCTAATGTCCTCCGGAGTATCTATGTTCATTTGCAGAAACCTGTCGGGAACCTCGAATTTACGCGCCTCGATTACTTCTCTTAATGGCAAGTTTGACGAACTCTTCCTAATTTTCTCGACATCTTCGGAAGCAAGTGCCAGGGGGTGTCCACCCCTTCCATCCTTCATCGGACAACAGGTCTCTTCAGAGCCAATTAGAAGATCCAGGGTAGAATCTGAGAATCCCGGGCGGTCCACGGGAACAACAAGCAGTCTGTAATCCTCTTTTCTGGAGGAATCAATACTGGCGATTCCGACTTTCAGAGACCCCGTCCTCCCATTGTCTGGATTCGGGTTTAAGACAACATTCGCTTCACTAACTATATTGGAAATCTCGCCAAAGTTTCCTTCATTTGCAACTATGGTGATATTTGTTACTCGACCCGACAATCTTTGAGAAAACCAACTTATTAGAGTCTCAGAACCGACGTCGATTAATGCCTTATCTCTGCCAAGCCGTCTGCTTGAACCAGCCGCAAGAATAACGCATTCCACACTATCTCCCCAAAATCAGAATAGCCCTCTCGCTAAAATAATCCTTCTAGAAAACCGCCCAGATATGCCATGTAGAATAGGTAAGTTGCAATCATCATTATTCCAATATTCTTCGTGAACTCCTTGTCTGATATGAGCATCCATACTACGAAACCCGATGTTGCCATCACTACTAGGATGTCTCTCTGGAACTCTGCATCAACAGGAATGCCACTTCCTATAAGACTTGCAATTCCAATTATTCCCATTATGTTCATGACATTCGAACCTAGCACATTTCCTACAGCTACTCCTCCTTGACCTCTAATCCCGGCTACAAGCGTAACAGCAAGTTCTGGCAATGAAGTGCCAAGCGCTACCATCGTTAGGCCGATAACTGCCTCCGAGACTCCGAAAGTCTCAGCAATATTAGTTGAACCAGTTACAAGAAGCTCTGCACCGTACCATATCATCACGCCTCCGAGCACACACGACGGGACCGCAACGGACATTTTGTTTGGTAGCCATGAGTCATCGAAATCATACGCATCGTCCCCCGCAATTGCAACTGAGTAGGTGTAGTAGTAGTAGCCGATCAGACATGTCAACATCACTACTCCTCCTAGAACGGGAACTTCTCCAGAATAGACGAATATTGCCATGAATAGGGTGGCCACCACTACGGCAAGAGCGTCTCTATTTACGCCAATTTCTGAATCAGATTTAGCCCCTAAGAATGCTGCTGCTCCCAAGACCAACATCACGTTTGCGACATTAGAACCTAGGACTCCTCCAACAGCAATATTCGGCACGTCGTTCTCAATAGCCTCAATTGCAACGGCCAATTCAGGTAGTGAGGTTCCAATGGCTACTACTGTGAATCCCACCACCAGTGGCGACACGCTAAGACTCTGAGATATCCTTGTAGCACCTTGAACCAGGGCCTCCCCTCCAAACATTAGCAGAGAAAACCCGCCAAGGACGAAAGCGATATCAACCACAGTCTCATCCATATTCTACTCCCGCGACTCTTCACAGTTTACTCTTTTCCAGACATTTTGCCGATTTCATTTTGCACATGCTCTCTCGATATGCCTGGTAACAACTTCGACACTGGGTATCGTGTGGTCCTCAAGTGTGGGAGAGAAAGGAACTGGCGTATCCAATGCTCCAATTACTACTGGCGGAGTTTCCATCCTCCAGAACGACTCCTCGATAATTCTACTAGAAACTGTATGCCCGAAACCACCAGTCCACTGAGATTCTTGAAGAACGATTAGTCTACCAGTCCTAAGTACGGATTTGATGCATGTTTCCGAGTCAAAGGGGACCAGAGTTCTAAGGTCAACTATTTCCACTTCAATCCCCATCTTCGATACCTTCTCTGCTGCATCCAGTGCAACGTGTACCATGGCGCCCCAGGTGACAATAGTGAGGTCCCCTCCTCCTCTGATTACGCCTGCTTTTCCAATCGAACTATCCCCATCTCTCAGTCTATTCGCCACGTCCTCTGTATTCACAATTTGATTGATTGACTTCCCCCATCCGGTTATCCCGCCCCTCAGACCATACAGGCCAATGTGCTCTAGATAGACCACAGGATCGGGTAGATGGTGCGACTCAATTAGCAAGTCATAAGCATCCTGTGGATTACTAGGGGTCACAATGATTAATCCTGGATCGTTAGTTAGCCATGATTCAATCATGTTAGCATGAAATGGTCCACTCCTAGTCTTCGCACCCAGAGGAATTCTCACTGTCAAGGGTACCTCTGCTCCCCATCTCCATCTTAATTGAGCCGCATTATTGACTAGAGGGTTCATTGCCAGAGCTGCAAATCCTCCGAACTGGATTTCAGCTAGTGGCCTCATCCCTCCCAAAGCCGCTCCTGTAGCCGAGTGGATAATTATCGCTTCAGATAACGGCATATCAAGCAGTTTTGATTGATGCCCCCTAGCCTTGAGGCCTAGATTCATTCCGAATGCACCGGCTACTTCCATGTCCTCCCCCATAAACAACATCTGATCGCCGAATTCATCTGCTAGTGCTGCCATTGCATTCTGAATTGCCCTGCTGTAAGTCCAAGAATTGGGGGCATCGGAGAACTCAATTGATAGCTCCCCGGGCTTAATAATAGGCTCAAAACTAGCCCTTGATCCATCAATCCTCAGAAGTTGATTCTCATGACTAGTCGCGTCTGAGATGGAGGTAATCCCCTTGACAACCGAATTTCCCTCCGGCCAATGCATTTTTTCTAGTTCGCTCCTAGCCATCTCCACCCCCTGCTCTTCTTTCTCCTGTATTCGATTGAGCCTTTGTTCCCCAACTCCGAGTTTTATCAGCAATTCCCTATGATTGGGAAGGGGATCTTTCTCTGACCAATATCTCAGTAATTCCCGATCAACATAGCCCGGAGGGTTTCCGCTTGCTGCTCCGAGGTATAGGTCATCATGATGGTGAGCGTGCCCACAACCCCTCATTGTTTCAACGTGAATCAACGTAGCTCCGCATCCGTCTTTCGCGAACTCTTTAGCAACTGCAGTAGATGAATAGAATAGGGCTGGATCGGATCCATCGATAGTCCATGCAGGAATTCCCATTGCATGCCCCTTGTCGCCAAATGTCTCAGCACCTGATTGAGCAGAATTGAGAGTATCTAGTGCAATCTGATTATTCTGAATCATGAAGCATATTGGCAAACCACGAACTCCAGCGAAATTCATGGCCTCCCAGAACTCGCCGCTACTACTACAACCCTCTCCTACGGGGGCTAAGTGGAATCTACTAATCCCTAGTCGACTCGCAGCTAGGGCTACACCGGTAGTAGTTGCACTTGCAATTGGCAATGGCGCAGTAGGCGGAAGGACCCCCTTCTCCCAGTTCCCGATATGCAGGTCTCTGCCACCGCTTCCTTGAATGCCTCCGTCCATGTATGATTCTGCCTTGCCCATTTGGGCAGAGAACACCTCGATCGGGGTCTGCCCCATTGCAAGTGCTAGGCCCATATCTCTGATCATTGGAGCTACAATGTCTGCATTATGACGTGTTTCTTCGGTTAAGTCAACTGCTCTTGTCATGGCCGTAGCGCAAGCGACCACTCCTTCCTGCCAGGTGGATCTGAAACCTTTTCCACCAAAAATACCTCCATCCGGAGTGGGTAGCCCATTAGCAAAGAGATCCTTCAATTCCTCATCCACCAATCTCGTCCGAATCATTCTTCTTTGCCATTCTATTCTATTTTCGACAGTAATAGAAGAATAGTGAGCAATTCTTCTCATGCATAGCGTCAGATCGATTAGCAATCTGTCCAATCTTCTCTTCAGGAAGACCTCACCCTGTCTCATCGGTATTATTTCTGATTTCGTAAGGTCCGATAGAGTGGGATGCAACATCCTTTCTAAGTATCTTTGTTCGATTTTCTCGATTAATCGTATGGAGAATTCGTGAAACTCTTCACCAGTCATTTTTTCTTTACATTTTATTGAATCCCAACATTCTGAAACAGAATTTAGATGCCCATCCTGCCTCTCTGCTACAAACTCTAGTAAACTCTCCTTGGCTCTTTTTGAATCTAGTTTTGAGGGAAAAGTCAATGGATTTTCAGGAATCCACCCTGCACCCCATATTTTTGGCATAGTTGTTCGAAACTTTTCATTTCCAGACTCGTCAACAGATATTGTGGAATCTCTGGTAGTGCCTTGATTCCTTCTTTCAATCTCTTCTTCAAGTGCCACCACGTCCTTTGAGTCCCTTTCCCAAATTTCGACATTCCTGAGTCTACCCTTTCCCGAGGAAGATCTATGCAGGGTAGTCCGTACTCTTTTGCCGCACCCCACACATCTTCTGTCTAATTTATTTGACTTATCCGATCTAGTCCTCCAGCTTTGGTGGAGATGGCATTCGGGACACTTCCAGATGCCTACTCTCGCCATATTGTTCCGAATCACGAATGAGCCTAGTACAACAATATTCGCCTACATTTAACTTATTTAACCACAATTAACAAAATATGTGGTATAAAATTGAAAATATTAAGATTTTAACCACAATAAAAAGTAATACTGTAAAAATATATACCACTTTTAATTAATTATAATATAATTGACTCAAAATATTGATAATTACCATAATTAAAAGTGATACTATTACGAATTATACCACATTAATATTTAATTACTGTAGAATCTACCTCGTCCGACCAGGAATTTATTCCCCCGACTAGGTTGTAGATCATGCCATTACATAATCCCGAATCTGCAATGAATCTGGCTACTGCATCGGACCTTTGCCCACTACGACAATAAACAACAATGTCACCTTTTGAGGGTAATTCATCCAATCTAGATGGTATTTCTAGATGCATTATTCTCAAATCGGTACCTCCAATTGATGAAATCTGTTCTTCATCCGATCGTCTGACATCAAGAAGGAAAGGAGTCCAACCCTCATTCCTTCTTTTTGAGAAATCCTTTGCCCCAATCTCCGAAAACCCCATCTCTTTGCTGTCTGCAAGAGAAGTCACTCTTTCTCGTTCAGAGTTGAATGAAAAGCCCAGCCTCCTGAAATCCATAGTCAAAGCATCAATTACAAGCAATTCTCCAGACAGGCAGTTTCCAATATCCAGAATGATCTTGATAGCCTCAGTAGCTTGTATGGTGCCGACAATTCCGGGAAGAATTCCAAGAACTCCTGCCTCTGAGCAATTTGGTGCTAATTCTGGGGGTGGGGGTGATGGAAACAAATCCCTGTAGTTGGGACCGCCCTTGAAATTGAATGTTGATACTTGACCCTCAAATCTGTGTATACTTCCAAAAATCCACGTTTTATCTTGAATCTCACAAGTGTCACCAATCAGATATCGAGACTCAAAGTTGTCCGTACCGTCAATTACCACGTCAAATCTGGAAATTATTTCCATTGAATTCTCATTTGTCAGTTTTTCCTCAATTTCTTCAATAACTATATCCGGATTTAATTTAGAAATCCAACTGGATGCAGACTTAACCTTTGGAATTCCAATAGAGGATGAGCTATGAATAATCTGTCTCTGTAAATTCGATGAACTTACTTTGTCATTGTCTACAATTCCTATTTTTCCGACACCGGCAGCAGCCAAATACATCAGTGCAGGGGAACCGAGGCCCCCTGCTCCAACAACAAGAACTGATGATTTCAGTAATTTCTCTTGACCTGCAGAACCAACTCCTGGGAGGACTAGGTGCCGTGCATATCTATCTCTCTGCTCCTGGCTAAGGTAGCTTGACATTGTCATCGTGAAAGGGGGTCCAATCAAGGTACCTTCGGTCCTCAATCTTGCTCTTCCAACCATTTTTCTGCGTCAATCGCGGCCTGACAACCCATGCCAGCGGCTGTTATGGCTTGACGATACCTTTTGTCGACTACATCACCCGCAGCAAATACTCCTGGAACCTCAGTCATTGTATTCTCCTTATGCACAATGTATCCCTCTGAGTCAGTCTCGATTTGATCACCTAGGAATTGAGTTATTGGTTTGTGACCAATTGCAATGAATGCTCCAGCGCAACTAATCTCCTCCTCCGAACCATCTCGAGGATCCTCGAGCACCGCTCCAGTGAGGCCTTGTTCGCCTGCAATCCATTTTTTCACTTGTCTGAACGTCTTGATTTCTATTTTGGGATGCTTTTCCGCTCTTTCGTACATCACCTTAGATGCTTTGAAAACATCTCTCCTGTGGATGACTGTAACCTTACTCGCAAACCTAGTCAGGAAAGTTGCCTCCTCCATTGCTGAATCTCCTCCTCCAACAACAATAATCTCCTCATCCCGGAAGAAAGCCCCATCGCAAGTAGCACATGTGGAAATCCCGCGCCCTTTCTGCTCCTCCTCACCTTCTGCCCCAAGCCAGATTGCTTCTGCACCCGTGCAAATGATCAATGACTGGGCCCTATACTCCTCTCCCTCGACCCAAACCGCAAAAGGACGTTCCGAAAGATCAACTCTTTCCACATTCTTGTCATGAACCTCCAAACCGAACCTTTCGGCCTGCTCCCTCATATCGATCATCATTTCTGGTCCTCCTATTCCCTTAGGGTATCCGGGGAAGTTCTCAACATCTGAAGTTAGCATCAATTGACCCCCCGACATGTAACCAGCGAACATCAATGGATTCAGCAGGGCTCTAGCCGTGTACAGGCCCGCTGTGTATCCTGCCGGGCCGGAACCAACAATGATCACACTCCTGACGTGCTCTCCCATAAGTTGCCGAGGTGTGAGGCATCCTTTGAATCTTGACAGTCAGACACCCCGATCTATTTGGGTATATTAGAGAAAGAAATTGTAATATAACAACCATCAAGCGGCTAAATTATGCCAAAATACATGTATTCTGGAAACTACACTAAGGAAGGTGCCGCTGGTCTACTAAAGGACGGGGGTAAGGCGAGGAAGGAAGAAGCGAAGAGGATAGTAGAAGCAATGGGCGGGTCCCTAGAAGCCTACTATTGGTCATTCGGCGAGATGGATTTCATGATGATAGCCGATGTCCCAGAGGCAATGGCCGTGAAGTTCTCCCTCCATGTTGGAGCATCCGGGGTTTTCAATGGAAAGCTGACGCCTCTAATCACGGTTGAGGGTATGGAGGCAGCTACTTCGACTGAATTGCCTTCTATGCGCCTTCCTGGCGAGTGATACCACCATTCACTCAGACATTGCCGCTACTGCGCCAACTGCCGATCTGGCATGAGGCTCTAGTCTGGGCTCTATATGCCTAGGTTCTGCACCAGGTCCTATGATCCCCAATCCTATCGCTTTGTTGTGCTTGATTTGCAGTTCAATCACTGACTTGGTGACGGACTGCCCCATAACTAGGCCGTGGTCTGTCTCCCCCCTTTCGATAATTCCCAACACTACTGCTCCATGTATGTCTGTACTCTGGAGCATCCTATCTAGTGCCAAAGGAGCTTCCATAGACCCAGGCACCCATATGATATCAGAAACTTCCCAATTTTTGGAACTGGCCTCATCAATGGCATAGTTCAGCATCCTCTCCACTTGTTCTCTGTGGAAAGACCCGCAGACAATTCCCAGATTCAAGATTCAGCACCCATCCTCAACATAGCCTCTACCACTGCCTGAGTCCTCGAATCTATCTCAATGTTCACCAAATCTCCTTCGAATTTATTTCCTATGCTGGTAATCCTGAGGGTCTCAGGGATAATGTGCAGGTAGAAACCCATTTCATCACATTTTCCTACAGTAAGAGACATCCCATCAACTGCGATATAGCCCTTCTCTAGAACAAATTGGTTATATCCATCTGGAACGGATATCAGAAAATCTACGCCATCCCCTACTTCTTCCCTTTTCAGAATCTCTCCCGTCCCAATAACGTGTCCAGAGAGGATGTGACCGCCTAACTCGTCTCCTAGGCGTAGAGACCTTTCCACATTTAGCAAGTCGCCCACCAGTCTTTTGGAAAGGGTTGTTCTGCCCAATGTCTCAGTAATAGCATCAAAGGCTACTTTCCCGTTTTCGAAATTCACTACTGTCATGCAAACTCCGTCTAAAGATACGCTTGCACCTATTTCCAGATCGTCATCGAATCCATTCAAATCTACAGTAAATGTACGTATTGAATCCCCATCAACAATCTGCACTATGGGGGCAGTTCCTGCAACAATTCCAGTAAACATTCTCAATCTTCCTCGTAGGGTCCACCTTCTGTTCCGGGCCAAAGGTCAAGGATTCTTGCGATAATCTTTCTAGTTCCGTCAAGATCGTCAGATAGACCTTCAACTCTTGTTACTTTTACGTGTTCGAATCCATGCTGATCCAATCCTTTCCTGATTGCGTCGATAGAGTGCTTCTGGTCGTAACCCAAGGCGATTAAATCAGGATCTATCTTCTTTAGAATATCGAAAATAGGCACTCCAGGGGGATTACCAATTATTGCCTTATTTACGGGTTTTAGCCCCTCCACCATTCTCCTCCTCAACTCCTGGCCGGTAACTGGCTCGTGTTTTTGCTTCCTCACTGTTTCATCATGCGCAATTACGACAACTAGCTCCTCTCCAAGTGATTTCGCTTGCTCGACATAGTGCAGATGGCCAGCATGTAGTAAATCGAAGATACCCACTGCCATCACCTTAGTCATCATCCAGCCTCCTCAGATTCCTCGCCTAATCTTTTTCATTGAAAATTGTAGAAACCTGCTCACCGGTAATCATGGGGATGCCATACTTGCTCGCATAAGCCCTAGCTCCTTCCAATGATAAAGCGCCGTCTCCCTCTGGTTCAAGCATCTCCGCGCCTATCGTACAAGCGGTCAAACCCGCCAATCTTGCTATTGAAACGGCAAGCTCCGTATGGCCCTGACGCGTCTTTAGACCGCCGGGGGACTCTCTGCATACAGGGATATGTCCTGGGGTTCTGAACTCCTTCCCAAGCCTTTCCTTCGCCTTAGCCCCATCTTCTCCATTTTCGATCAGTTCTCCAGATAATTCTCCGAATCTCCTCGTTGTTAGTGATCTGTCTCTATCCGTAATTCCAGTGTATGTCTCTCTGTGGTTCAGTGAAAGAGTGAAGGCGGATCTTGAGTCATACTGGAGATCATTAGTTACTAGATGTCCCAAGACGGGGTTCTCTGCTACCAAAGACTCGTGCGAGTGAATATCCTGCAACCAAGGAAGTCCAAACATTTCCCCAATCTCGTTACCTATGGCAAGGAATAGAAGGCCCCCACAGTCGTTTCTGAGTCTTCTAATCACTTCTGGCGTTGCTGCTGCTGCATGCCAAAGAAGGTCGGTTTCCATCTCTCGATAGTCCGAATCGTAAATCATCACAGGCCTTCCAGATTTGAAGGCAGATATCGCCTCGCCCACCCCATTGTCCATGCCACGCGGAGAGGTCATTGATACCCGATATTTTCGGTCTAGAAAAAGTGATGTCTTCGAGCCTCTGGGGTTATCCCGTGAGTGACCCCTTGGAATCCTCGGCTCCATTGCGGGTGGATTTAGCAGGAGGGTGGACTGACGTACACCCATACCCTACAGATTTCGGAGGGGAGGTGGTAAACTTCGCAATAAAGCATAGAGTAACGATCAGGAAACTTGAGGAGGGGGAAAACTCAGACCTAGAATTCAACTTTCCAGTACCTCGCGGTTCTGGTCTGGGCACCAGTTCGGCGATGAATGTTGCATTGGCAGCCCTCAATTCGCCCAGTCAATTAGAGAAACCTGAGGAAATAGCCGAGCAAGCATTTGTTTCTGAATCACAACAAAATCGCTGTGGAAGGCAAGATCATTGGGCTTCCGCTATCGGCGGATTTAATCACCTTCTTTTTATTGGAGACTCGGTTGAAAGGATGCCATTCGAGCCAATGAAATCATCTCTAAACTGGCTGAAGAAGCACATGGTAATTTCTTATTCAGGAATTAGCAGAAATTCGGGGGAAATCCAGGAATCAGTATGGTCTAGGTATTCAAATGGGGATGAGAGAGTTGTCCAAGGTTTGCACAAAATTAGGAGCTCTGCTAGAGAAATGGCAAATGGTTTGCAACAGGATAGGAGAGATCTGGTAGTTTCCTCATTGAGGGGGGTCTGCGAGGGCGTCGATATGATAGATCCAACAATACACGATCCGTTTCGAGGTGTTGTCATGCATTTGATTGAGTCTGGATCGATTGTGGCATGGAAGGCGCTAGGTGCTGGCGGAGGAGGTTGTTCCGCATTACTTTGCTCACCTAATGGCAAGGAATATGCGACTCAGTACATCGAGAACCAGGGTTGGAAAATCCTGGATTGGGACTACGATGAGCAAGGAGTTCAGGTTATTTGATGAATATTGTAGTCCTAAATCTCAAACATGACCAATTGTCCGAGCACCTATGGCCGGACGCCGTTCGATGTTTTTCCCCCTGGCTCTTTTGGTCCTAATCGCCCCTATGGCGTCTTCCTCTATCTGGGTTGAAGAGATCCCTAAAGGTGGTTTTGATGCCGAAGGAAAGTGGTCCCCATCGGTGGAGTCAGACATCCATTGGGAATGGTGGACACATTGGAGTAGGGACAAGGATTCTAACTCCATTGACGATAGACTGGAATGGCTAATTGAGCAACCTGAGGAAGTCAAGAGAGATTGGTGGAGGCGTGCTCCGGATGGACACGCTAGGATATTCGTAGACTACGATCACCACCCAACGGACGCCGATATTTCCGCCTTGGAGTCACTAGGAGTGGAAGTTACTTTCAGGTTCGGATACCTCAATACGGTTTCAGCTACTTCACCAGTGTCTTCAATATTGGACGATGATGGAATCAGATCACTCAGTGGGGTTGTGATGATCGAGGACCTCGGACTGGCCGAGACAAACATGAACGAAGCCGTACCCAACATGGGGGTCGATTCGGTATGGAATGACTTAGGTTTAGACGGAACAGGCTCTGTAATCGCAATTCTCGATACTGGTGTTCGTGGTGATCACGAGGGACTGAACGACATGGACGATGACCCGTTTACCTGTATCGATGATCCTCCTGAGCCCGATCCTCTGGATCCTGAGCCACAGCCAATTCCTGCAGACTGCGATCCAAAGATTATTGCTTTCTTTGATGCAGTTTTCACTGATGATGAACAAGATCCATCCACGTCATATGATTCGGGCACCCACGGCACTCATGTCGCAGGAATTGCCGCTGGTTCTGGTGGGGGGCAGACAGACCCCGGAACTGGTTCGAGGTATGTCGGTGCTGCGCCAGGGGCCTATCTGATCAATATCCTCGGGTGTTGTGATGGCGATATTGAGGATGTAATGCAAGGAGCGCAATGGGCTATTGACAATAAAGACAAGTTCGGGATCGATATCGTCACCTCCTCCTTGGGGGAACAGCAGTTCGAGGTTCATATCGACAATGACGGGAGTTCAGCTTGGAGCCGCCAGATGGATATGGTCGTCGAGGCGGGAATCATAACCACGCTCTCGGCGGGTAACGAATTCGGTGGGGCGACACTTGCTGGTTGTAACACGATCGACAGCCCAGGAGACGCTCAGTTACCAGTTACAGTGGCCAGTCTTGACAAGGATCTAGGCCTAGCGATTTACAGCAGTCGCGGGTACACCTCGGACTTCAGAGTCAAGCCTGATGTCGCTACTATCGGCTCCAATATCATGGCTCCCGACGCAGCGACTCAGGATGGTTATACGAGCAAGTCGGGAACTAGCATGGCCACGCCACTTATGGCCGGTATCGCAGCACTGATGGTTCAAGCAAACCCCGATTTGACACCAACAGAGTTCAAGGATATCATTTCCGCTCACTCAATTGAGAGGGATATCCAACTCTTGAACGATCCAGGATTCAACGACTGCAGCGTCCTAGAAACCCGTCCCGATAATGAGTTCGGTTACGGCCAGGCCGACCCAACCGCCTTCGTCGAGGCGGCTGGAAGCATAGATAGGTCACTGAACGTGTCAATGGAAGTCTCCACTCTGCAAGAAATAGGGAACGAGAGCTATGTCACAGGCACCTCCAGTGGAGCAGCCCCGGGTACTGGGCTAGTTGAGATCAAGGTAGGGGGAGGGGCTTGGTCGGGAGCAGCAGACCTTTCCAAGGACGGGGACTGGTCGTCTTGGAGCATAAAATTAGACTCCCATGAAAAATCAGGAAACTCGACAATTTATGCTAGGTTGGTAGTTTCAGATGACAGTATCTCTCCAGTGGATGCCAGGAGGGTGATATTGGTAGATGCTCAATTTTCTGGCTCATCATCATCCTCAGGATTGACAAACCTAGGACCAATTGCCTTCTTTGTTCCCTTCCTCCTTGCAATAGTACTGGTTTTGTTTGTCGGTAGGAGGGAAGAGTGGCTACAAAGCCTAACCTCTACTCCGAGTGACGAAACTCAAGAAATTTCGACTTCGCCCGCGGAGCCAGAGGAAACCTTGTCTTGGTCCGAGAGAATGTCGAAAAACGTAACCGAGCTAGGCAAGGGAGGGGCGATAACTGAGAATCCGATCAAGAGAGTGCTAACTCTTTGCCTCCTATACTTCGCTCAAGGTCTCCCTTCAGGTTTCGCAAGTGTGACCTTTGCTGCATATCTAGTAGCAAACGGTGTTTCAGTGCCTGAGATAGCGATTCTTTTCGCTACTGTATCCCTCCCATGGACCTTCAAGTGGATTTGGGGGCCTGTAGTTGATTCAGTTTACATTGAGAAATATGGCCCTCGAAGGCAATGGATCGTGTTCGCCCAAACCGGAATGGCACTTACTCTGGGCTCCTTGCTCCTAGTTCCGGACTTGAATGGGCAAATCGACCTGGTTGCGAGAATCTTATTCGTTCACAACATATTCTCATCTCTTCAGGACGTAGCCACAGATGCTCTCGCCGTTGAGGTCCTAGAACCTGATGAGGTAGCTAGGGTGAATGGCCTCATGTTCGCCGCAAAGAGGGTGGGGATTATCTTCGGCGGGGCAGTACTGGGGGTATTAATCACCAAGATAGGGATCTCTGGAGTCATAGCCGCGCAATTAGTGATGCTTGTATTCATCATCATGGTGCCACTTTTCATGGTCGAGAAGCCCGGAGTCCAACTGTTCCCGTGGTCTAGAACTACGGATGTCACCGAATCACTCGATTCAAGGTCTGAATCCGGAGCATTGGTGGCTGAGGTGGTGGAGGAATCAGAAGAGGCTCCGTGGGAACAAGAGGAAGTGTTCCGAGTAGCAAGAACGGTCGGGTACAGTATTGCCGACAACCGAGTATCACTCGCCTCCTTCTTCGCAGTTTCCGGAGTCTGCATTTGGCTGTTCGGCTTTGTGCTTGATGTCTTCACCGTGGACTGGGGCTTCGGTAAGAATGTCCGAATAGGATTCCCGGCACTAGATGCCAAACAAATCCTCGGATTCGACCTCAGGCCATGGTCTGGAACAAATAGGATCAGCCTCGCACTCATCGTCCTATCGGTAATTTCGATGGGTAGCTCCAGACTCATTTCACCACAATCAAAAGAATCTATGCCAAACCCACTCGCGCTGATTTTAGCTCCACTCGGTGCAACATCGAGACATTTAGATCCAGAGTCCATTCGAAAAACGGTCGCGAGAACATCATTCTACCTGACCAAGGCCTTCTCAGTCCGGTCAGCGTTTCTGCTGGTAATTGCTGGGCTTTTGGGTGAGCTTTACTACTTCACTTCGCCCATATATGTTGATATCTTCATCAATGAGGCAGGATGGTCTCAGAGTAAGTACAACGGGATAGTAGGTGGGATTGCCTTGCTAGGATCGGTTTCGGGACAGATAATCGGAGGGGTCCTCGGGGATAAGTTCGGGATTCGTAGAGTAGCTATGGTCTCCTTCTTGGTTCTAGCCCTGGCAAACGCCACTTTCGCTTTCTTGGAGCCCATGTGGGGGAATACCTTGGTCATGACGGTGTACCTAATAGGCCAGTACTTCGTAGCTGGAATCGCTCTCATTTGTATTATTTCGCTTTGTATGAGGCTGACATGGAGTAAGGTCGGAGGGACACAGTTCACTGCATACATGTCTATTCTGAACACCTCCGTAGTTTTCGCATACACTTTGACAGAGAAGATGATATCTATCTTCAACTACACTTCTGCGATCTATATCGGTGCCGCCCTGACTCTCGTCACCACCTTCTTCCTACTCTTCATCGATGAGAATGAGACCGATCGCGTCCTCGAGGGCAGAGGTGGTGGTGACGACGAATTCGATGACCTAGGGGAATCTCTCTGGTGGGACTCCGAAGAAGGAGGCGAGAAGCCTGTCGCAAGTGCATGAATTCCTACAGGAGGCCGACGAAGACTTCGTGGTATTCACACAGACAATATGCCCATACTGCACACGGGCTTTCAGAACCCTGGATTCCAAGGGTCTGACATACATAGAGGTGAATCTGGATAACTTCGAAGGACTTCGAAGGGAAGTAGTAATGGAGACCGGTCATCGAACAGTCCCCGTAATTTTCGATATGCGGGGTGGCCACCCCGTATTCGTCGGAGGTTCAGACAACCTTCTGGAATACCTCTAGAGTGACCAAGACTGGGTTATTCCACCTGCAATTCTGACTCTCAAGAATGTTGATCCACCTGTGAAGGTCGCAGTCAGGGTGTATTCTCCAGAAGGATATGGGATCGTACCTAGGGTGCCCATCTCACTTGCTCCGGGCCCCCAAATCCTCTCAAGTACCGAAATTGACATATGGTCCCTCAAGGTAAAGGAGATGGATGATCCAGAGCCACATTCTGCGTCGATGAAGTAGATCATCTCATCCCAGTCTCCATCGCTGGGGTGGTCACTAACGAGGAAAGTATCTCTGAACTCAATGTCATTCCCCGGGTCTTCCCAAGTTTCGCTGAATAGATCCCCTCCTCTGACAAAGTAGACGTCTCCGGTATGTCCAGAACCCGAGTCAGACAACATCATCCTAAGGTTAGAGTCTCCTGCAGGATTCTTCCACGTGAATGACTGGAAGAAGCCAATTTCGCTGTCGAAAACGTAATCCAGCCTCGAACCATCATCGGAGTTCGCAATTACTACTGCTGTGCTTCCCGAAACATCCGAAACGAAGGCACTCCATTCTGTTGAGAAAAGGGTGAATGTCCATGACTCTCCTTGCTTTAGGGGAAAGCTCAGTACTTGCTGTGGGGCGCCGTTTTCGAACGCACCAAGATCAGAATGCGTAATCCTCCCAAGGAATGGATTGTGGTTCAGTACGGCATGCCTCCTAGCCTCGGTAAGACTGGATATAGCTAGCATATACGCAGTCCCGTCCTCTTCACTCGTACTTGCTACTACCAGTCTCGCAGTGTCGTCACTGTAGTCTGGGGTTGAGAATGTGTACAGCCACCAGTCTCCCGTCTCCCATGTGGGCAGCTCAACCTCATTCGATCCACTTCCACTTACTCCTGAGGATCCTCCTGTACAACCGACAAGGGAGAAAGAAAGAATGACTACGACCATTGCCAACGCGCGATACCCGCTCATGGCATACGCTAGAGCTGACCTGTCAAGAGTCTGACGCTCTTTGGTTTAGCCTCAAAGAGCCCCTAGCTCCCCACCTTTCGTCAGCATTCCAGCGATTACAACGCTGACGATACTCATCAGTTTGATCAGGATGTTCAGGGATGGGCCACTAGTGTCCTTGAATGGGTCTCCAATGGTATCGCCCACCACAGCAGCACCATGGGCTTCGTCGCCCTTTGCAGCGCCCTCTATGTGTCCTTGCTCTATTGCCTTCTTGGCATTGTCCCAAGCCCCTCCTGCATTTGCCATGAAAAGGGCCATCAGAACACCGCTAGCTGTTGCACCTGCCAGGGTTCCGCCCAGTGCTGCGCTACCCAGTAGTAAACCAATTACTACCGGACTCGAAACGGCCACTACGCCTGGCATCACCATTTCCCTAAGAGCCGCCTTGGTGGAGATATCCACGCAGGTGGCACTGTCTGGCTCAACTCCCTCTCGACCCTCTAGAAGTCCGTCTATTTCCTTGAACTGCCTCCTTATCTCGGTGATCATATCTTCGGCTGCTCTTCCAACTGACTTCATCGTCATCGCCGCGACCACGAATGGTAGTGCAGCACCGATTAGTAGTCCTATTACTACCATCGGCTCCGTCAGACTCAGATCCTCCGCCTCAAGGTTAGCACTTGTCTTGAAGGCGGCGAAAAGAGCCAGTGCAGTCAATGCCGCACTTCCAATTGCGAATCCCTTGCCGATTGCTGCGGTTGTGTTCCCGATCGAGTCGAGCCCATCTGTGATTTCTCTGACATCATCCCCCAGGCCTGACATCTCTGCAATTCCTCCAGCGTTGTCTGCTACTGGGCCATAGGCATCCACAGTCATGGTTACGCCAACTGTACCCAGCATCCCCATTGCTGCCATTGCAATCCCGTAGAGACCTAGTTCCCCGCCTCCCATGACGTGATTGGCCCCGAAGATTCCCGCTGCCATCAGTAAAACTGGGAGGAATACAGATTGCATTCCTACTGCTAGCCCAGCTATTGCATTGGTTGCACTCCCGGTCTTGCTCGCTTCACCAATGTAGGGGATGGCCTTTACCTTGAAGAAGAATACATCTTCAATTCCGGTGTAGTACTCAGTAACTAGTCCAATTAGAATTCCAACTAGAGAGCCTATGGCGACGGCTTGGATTACTGTTGTTGGCAGATCGAGATATTCTAGGACTAAGTAGCCTCCACCGATGAAAAGTGCAGCGGCTATGAATGTGGTATTCCTTAGTGCTGCTCCAGGATCCATATTCTGCATCGCAGTAATGGAGAATACTCCAATAATCGAAGCGATGTACCCGACCACAGCCAGTACGATTGGAATCATCAGGTAGTCCGCTGAAACATCGGCATTATCCATTGCAGCTGCAATTACCATTGCTGCGATAATGCTACCTACGAATGATTCGAAGATATCAGCTCCCATTCCCGCAACGTCTCCGACGTTATCTCCGACGTTGTCCGCAATAACGCCAGGGTTCCTTGGGTCATCCTCGGGAATTCCCGCCTCAACCTTGCCGACAAGATCCGCACCAACGTCTGCAGCCTTGGTGTAGATGCCGCCTCCAACTCTCGCGAAAAGTGCTATCGAAGAGGCCCCCATTCCGAATCCAGCAATGTTTTCCACTGTCAGGAACTCGGTTTGAGTTAGGTAGTACATCAGTGAGATTCCGGCTAGCCCCAATCCTCCAACTGCCAGACCCATCACTGCACCCCCATTGTATGATGTGGTTAGTGCGGCTGATTGGCCACCATCAGCAGCAGCCTGTGCAGTTCGGCCATTTGCGCTAGTTGCAGAGCGCATTCCAGAGAATCCTGCAGCCACGCTGCAGAGCGCCCCTATGATGAATGCGACCATGGTCTCCATACCGAGACCATTTTCCTCCCCCCCAAGGAGAAGTGCTATTGCCACGATAACAATGAAACCGGATAGTAACCGGTATTCTGCCCAAAGGAAAGCCATCGCACCATCATAGATTCTCTCAGTAATCTTAGCCACTGTCTCGTTTTCGATCTTTATTGAATTCACCTTATTGTAAAGGAAATATGCAACAACAAGCCCGAATAGACCCGCTGCAATCCCTATCATCCCTAGTTGTTCTCCATCCATAGTTACACCATCAGTTCG
>MDSW01076983.1_pt1 | contig 28354 bp, 19 predicted proteins | sample 811171 | NCBI WGS metagenome assembly MDSW01 (sample SAMN05326641, study PRJNA326480) | marine metagenome | isolation source: seawater | place: Atlantic Ocean: North West | collected 2012 | reverse complement strand
CGACGACGACGACGACGACGTCCGCGCGACGACGTCCGCGCGAGGACGTCGACGGGAATCCGGAAATCCGGCACCCACCGACCCACGACCGATTTCGCGCGCGCCGAGGGATGAAAAATTTGTCGCCGGACCGCGCGCGCCTCGGGTGCCTGGAACCCGATCGGAGGTTTGCGAACCGAGACGCGGTCGGAGACGGGCCCGTCTCCGAAAACCGTCCGCGGAGACGCGGTCGGCGCGCGCGAACGATCTCGCGGCACAGGGCGTCGGATACAGCATCCCGAAGTCGCGCGGACGATCGCATCGCGACGACAGACGATACCAGCGTCACGCCCGGACTCTGACGCGTCGCGCGCGGCGGCGGCGGCGCGCGCGATCGAAAACATCGGGTGTGCGCGGGGTGTGTAATTGCGCGAGGCTGTTGGTCTCGACGCGCGCCGTGGAGCGTCGTTGAGCATGAACCGACGTCCTGCGAAGCGGGAATCGGGGTGCGACAAGTGTTTGCGCGTGGCCTACGTCACCGATAGCGCGCGAACGTTCAGCGAGACCGCGAACGTGTTTACAAACGCGGAGGAGGCCATTAAGCAACAAGTCGTGCTCGGGACGGTGCAAGTTCGCGTCGCCGCGACTCAAGGAGATTTGCGTGAGATCGTGGAGAGTAAGCTGGAATGGGCGAACAAGATGTTGTTTCATCCACAATCGGGTGGGAAGTCGATGGATGAACACGATTCGCAGGAGCGCAACGCGAGCATGGCGAATAGACTGCGCGAAGGTTTGGGCGGTGACGCCGACTACCTCCTCGTCGACGCAGAATCGTTAGAATTGAAAGCTCTTCGTGGGTTTCCGGGCCCGTATGTCAAGCCTATGATAGATGCACTCGGTCCAGACGGACTCTGGGATCTCATGTCTCGCCATTGCGATCGAAGAGCGGAGTTAAAGTGCGCGCTCGGCGTCAAGTGTTTGCGCACGGGCGAGCAGAAGATTTTCATTTCGTCGCGTTCGGGTGTGCTCGTCGTACCGAGAGGCGAGATGGAGGCGAGCGACGAAGATGGTTTGCAGAGCATTTTCAAGCCGGAAGACTGCCATAAGACGCTCGCAGAGCTAGAGTACTCGGAACGAATGAAAATATCGCATCGCCAAGACGCGTTGCTCGAGTTTTTAACGTATTCCGCCAACAGAGTCGACGAAAACGATCCTCAGGATAGCGATCATGAATTAGAAACAGCTGTACTACTCGATGCGGTCGGGGATATCATTAAGCGTTCGCAGACTTTAGATGGCTCGAAGGCTCAAAGGAATCCGTCGCGACTGAGAGTTCAAAAAACGGCCAAGGTGACGACGAAGCGAAAGCCTGCCCCGCAGACGGTCGCCATGAAGCGTCCGATGGCTGAAGTGGACGAGCTGAGAAAAGAAGCTGTAAAAGAGTTCGATGTGGCCACGGTGAAGTCTAAAGGCATGATTGGCAGTGATGATTCGCCACAGCTGGATGAAAGGAATACGCCAGAACGAGAACGCACTCCGTGGGAAAGCGTTCGTAGCGCGTCCATAGGTTTGCCGGGCCTCCCTCTCCCTCCGCAATCACCGACACTCATACCGCACTCTGTACAGCAAAGAACTTCGCATCAGCGGCGCGTCTTGGATAAAAATCCGAAAGCGACGCGGATCGCAAAGCGCGCCAAGACGCCGCGTCAAACGTTCAACTCAAACGGCGCAAACGACGACGACTTTTGGGGTTTTCCAGCCGCAGCAGCGTCGTGAAAGTGACACGCTTTCAAACGACAATAAACAATCATATTCCAGGGCCGATTGGTTCGATTTGTTCGCTCTTTCGTGAATTGCCCGCCCGCCTGACTCCGGAAAAATTTATATATCGCGCTACATAATAACCATCTCGCACATCTTGTGATTACATACTACAAGTCATAGTACACGCTCCAACTCTTTTGGAAATCAGTCTTGAAACTCCAGTTGTTTTCGCGAATATGTGCGTACGGTTCCCGCTTCACCAAATCGTACCCGACACGCAAGCGCAAGTCTTGGTCCTCTTGAAAGTTGAACACCTTGTGCGTGAGTTCTATCGTACCCTCGATCAAGGGCTTAGAACGTTTCACCCCGTACGATACCCCGCCTCTCAATGTCACCGTGCTCATCCCATCCTTCGACGGCGACACGTCCACGGTTTTGCGCGCCCGCGCGCCGTAGCGCACGTCGTCCAGCTTCGTCTCGTACGTCAATCCGATGTCCGCGCGATCGGGTACGAGCGGCGAGGACTTCGCCGGGGAGAAAAGTCGTTTGCGCACGTGTGCTTTACCGTCCATGCGCCCATCGCGAGTGTCTAGACTCCCAGAAACCTGCGCGCGAGAAGAAGGCGTCGGTGCGTCAGCGAATTGCGACGAGCGCGTCGTCGTCGGAATGCGTCGTTGGAATGCGTCTCATCGCGATGCGTACCGTGAGAACGACGTCTTCCGAATTCGTGAATCTTTCCTTGGCGAAGAGCGAAAGCGAACGCGAGGTGGTGTCGTAACGCAAGCTCGTCTCCATCGCGGGCGCCAGTCGAGGTTTGCAGTTGCAGACGCAGGAGCGTGGCGATTTACGCGGTTTTGGTTGTGGGATGGTTGTGGGATGGTTGTGGGATATGATGAATGTTACATCGCGTGACTCGACACGACGTCCAACGTCGCCTAGTATTCGCGCAGCGTGGCGTGGCTCACGCATACCATCTCGGCTGAGCGCCGCAAAGCGACCTCGGCGCGAATCGTGAGTTGGAAGTCGTCCCACGCGCTAGTGCTCTCTAACCTGCCGCCTTACATCGAATCTTCCTTGTATTTCTTCAGTAGCACCTTTTTGTACTCCTCAGGTTGCGCCCAGAGCTGCGCCGCGGCGACGTTGAGCGGCGAATCGTTATTCGGTTCGCCCAACAACGACTGAATGCTCAACAAAATCGTTCTCACGTTGTACACCGGGCTCCACTTTTCTTTCAAAATGTCCAAGCAAATGTTTCCGTACTGATCGACGTTCGGATGAAAGCATGGGGTCTCAAATTTTACCGTCGGTGCCTTGAATGGGTAATCGTTCGCGAAAGTCAGCGACAGCTTGTACTTGAGGTTCTCGTAGCACGTCCCGAGCGCGCCCTCGATGGTCCCCACCCAGGAAAAAATGTTATCGCCATCTGGAAACGCCGAGATGCCACTATCGGCGCTCGTCATCAGGCTCATCAATTCGCTTTGCAATCTATTCGTTCGCACGAGTCGTTTCGAAGGAGACCACGGTAATCGGTCAGTCGCCTCTTCGCTTCGCGCGGGCTCGCGAGGTCCGTCGACGGGGCGGTTTCTATTCCATCGTCGCGTTCGAGTCGAGACGAGTCGTCTCACCTCCTCGCGACCGCAGCAGAATCAGAGTGTCCGCCATCGCTCGCGTTCGTCTTCGCGCTCGACGTCCCAGCGATCGCCGCTGTCGCGTTCACGCTCATGACGTCTCGAGAGGGGAAGCAAGGTCCGTGAATGCGCGTCCGGACGACGACGGCGACGGCGACGACGACGACGACGACGTAAAAAGGCCGACGGCGCGATGGAGGATGAGTCGTATTCCCTCGCTCACCCCCGACCGCGATCGATTCGCCGACGCCGAGCGCACGACACACGTCGGCGCGTTGTGACGCGGCGGTTGCGCCGGTTACGCCGACAAAGCTGGACGAGCCCACGCGCAGACGGGGGACTCGTCTGCAGTTCGTGCCGCGGAGCAACGCGGCGTTCGAACGCGTGATGAACTAGATTGATTGCATTGGGTAAGCTGAATGAACGTGTGTGGTCTAGGGATCGGCGCGATCGGCGCGAACTCGTCGCGCTCGCGCCTCATCGCTTCACGACGTTGCTCGTCTTGAAAAAGAGGGAGTGGACGAACTGCATGCCGAAGGCGAAGATGGCGAGGTAGCCGCACGAGATCCAGCGTTCTGAGAACTTGATCTCATACTTTTGTTCGACGTACGTTAAAGTGTCGATGGTTTCAAAGTAAGAGCCTCGGAACGCTTGAATCGTCGGGCAGTTGCCGCTGGGGTATGGGCCAGAGCACCCGCGTCGCTCGAACTGCGGCGCGACGACGGATTGAATGGCGTACGCCACAGGATTGATGTAATAAGCCCACTGCCAGTAGACTGGAATCTGCGGAAGGGGCAAGTACAAACCACCGAATAAGAACGCGATGGGAATGAACGCCGAAGTGCCCGCCTGCGCAGTTTCAATGGTGGAGCACATGCACGCGATGGCTTGACCAAAACTCAAAAACGTGAACGATACCAAGAAGTTGACGAGGATATGGAAAAAGAGACGCTGTGCGGTTGGAATCATACCGACGAGGAAATACATCGGAATCACGGTGACTAAGCTGATGATTGCGATCCAAGGGACTTCAATGATAGCCGTCGCCAAAGAGAATGGAATAGCGTCGTACATGTACGAGCTGCGCTCGCGGAATGCCACCGCTCGCTCCCGAACTCGCACTGGCATGACGCTGTTCATGCAAATAATACCAGTGAAAATCGTCGTCATGAACACGCATGCTACCATAGATTGCACTCCAGCTTCATCTGTAATCTTCAAGTCGAGGTAAATGACGCCAAAGAGAATGTACAAGATGGTGAGGATACTGATGCGTCCGCAGTTGTAGCCGACATCGCGCAATTGCGACTTGTTCGCACGCGAAAGGATCGCCAAAAGTTGCGTTTTGAACGTTCTAGCGTACGGAGAATCGAAACTAAACATTTTTTCATCCGCTCCTTGCTCACTAATGGCGTTCACCAACTTCATCGCAGCCTGACCCTCGGCGCTAGACATGAATTTTTGATCAAGCAGCAAGCCGTCGAGGGCGATGCCACTGGCACTGCGCTTCATGCTACCTTTCTTCCTCGAGGCTCCGCCGCTCGAGTCGCTGCCACCGAGAACGTCGAGCATCCAGCTCGCCGGATTCATACCCGATGGAAGCGGAAGAGCCATTTTCAGCGATTGCAAGTAATTCACCATGGTCGAGCCTCCCTTCCCGAGTTCGCCGAAGTATACTTGATAGCCGCCCCGCTGGAGAAGAAGCATGTCATCGAACATCAAGAATATCTCCATCGAGGGTTGGTGGATGGTACTGATAACCGTACGCCCTAACGCAGCCACCTTCTTAACTTCCTTCATGACGATCAACGCGCTGCGAGCGTCCAGTCCGGATGTAGGTTCGTCCAAAAAGAAGACGGGAGCGTTTGACACCAGCTCAACCGCCACCGTGAGCACTTTGCGCTGTCCTGGGGCCAACCCGGTGTCACTTCCAGACGTGCCGATCATTCTGTGGGCGATGGAGTTAAGCTCTAAAATCTCCAGCGCTTCATCGACGAACGCAACGCGAGTTTCATCGGAGATGGACGGATGCAAGCGAAGCTTGGCGCTGAATTCAAGCGCTTCGCGCACCGTAGTGAACTCGTTGTGCAAATCCATTTGCTCGCAGTACGCAGTCAAGCGGGCAAATGTTTCTTTTTTCACATTATGTCCGTTCAACTTGATATCTCCAGAGATAAGCCCTGTGTTTTTGCGACCAGCGATGACGTCGAGCAGGGTTGTCTTGCCCGCGCCTGAGCTCCCCATGAGAGCGAGCATGCGACCCGGTTGTGCAGCGGATGAAATATTGTGTAACAGTTGTTTTGACACGGTTTTCTCTTTTTTGTCTGTTGTGCTGTCATCCATGGCGCCACTTTTGGGGGTCGCCGCTGCCACTTCAACGGTGTAGCACAGATCTTTCCACGATATGGCCATGGCGGTAAAATCCATCGCCTTTTGGGCGGCCGCGACGTCGATCATTTGAATAACTTCTTCATCGTTTTGAGCTTTATCTTCGGCGCGGCTGGACCCGATATTACGTTGAATGCGGGTTGTGTGCAGTGTGCGCAATCCAACGGCAAAGGTGAGAGCAAAAAATCCGAGACAAAACGCCGGACCGGCCCATTTGTAAGAGGTATCTTTGGTGATGCCAATCGTGTCCAGAATGATTTCTCCCATGTTTGAGCACGGCGTGATCAAATTTTGCCGACAAAGGCTCTCCATCGAGGTTGAGCTGTACTGCGGATTATTGGCCACGAACGTTGCTGCCGTGATCGGGTCGTTCGGAACTAAAACGTTGTAGTGACCCGACAGGAACTCATTCTGACATAGCGAACGCAAGCAGTAGGCGAAAATCGAAACCCAGTACATGAACTCCAAACCTCCCATAAGCTCCGGGCTGATCAAGAAACCAGCGAAGAGGATCATAACTGCGATGAATGGACCCGGGTAGATTTGTGCGACTTCCATCGTCGGAGATACCAACGCAATGACGCGGAAGAAGGACGCCATCGCGACGTTTGCGAGCACCAACTGCAAGTAGAAAAAGCCCCATTGTTTGAAAGCTAAGTTCAAGCCAACCATTGGATACAGCACGCAGCTGAAGATGAGAGTCTCCACGATAGCAATCGGAAGATGCACCAGGGCCCATGACGCGAGATAAGATAGCTCGGGGAAAAGTTTCGCGTCCAAGTGCTTGAATGCGACGTACTTTTGCTCGACGCTGAACGTCAGTTCAGAAAAGTTTGAGAAGGAGATGTGCAAGATGCAGAAGAGCAGCATACCAAGCTTTTCGAACCCACGTTCGAGCGGTAAGTCAAACCATACCGAACCTAGGATGAGTGACGTTACGCACGCACCGAAGATGCGCGCTTGCAAGAAGAGCTTGTTCCGCAGCGTCACTTGGGCCTGTCGCTTGAACACAGACTTGAAGTGATCGGCGAATGAGCGAGGGTAACTGAGAGAATACTGATTCTTGGCAAACGGCGTATTCAGTTCGATGTCGGCTGGTGTACACTTCGATTTAATGCTCGACTCGTACGCTTGCGTGGATTGCCACGACTTCACCATGGCGTCAACGTTTGTGGGAATCGCGTCGGACGGTTGCGTTCCGGCGCGCAACAGCGTTTCCGTGGGTGAAACGAGCAAAGAGATCAACCAATCGGCGAGATCGGCGCCAGAGTTGACAGCGGGTGGGGCGAATCCCAAGCCTTTGAAGTAGGTAGCGACGTTATCCACAGGACCGTGATACACCGTTGCACCTTCCTTGAGAAGGAGAACGTCGTCGAACAGCGAGACAACCTCGGGAGTGGGTTGGAGGAGAGCAATGATGCCCGTACCTTGCGTTCGAGACGCCCATTCCTTCAAACCAGCTACAATGTTGTACGTCACCGCCGCATCGAGACCGGTAGAGATCTCATCCATGCACAAAACTTGCGCATTTTTCACCATCGCTTCGGCGATGGTGACGCGCTTCTTCTCCCCGCCAGACACGCCTCTGATGAGATCGTTACCAATTATCGTGTCCTTGCATCCGTCCAAATTTAATAGATTGATCACCTTGTCCACTTTATCGTCGTAAGCAGCCTTCCCTTCCGCATCACTCGGCACGTGGCACGCGTTTTCATGAGAAAATTGCACCGTCTCCTTCACCGTCAAGTACGGCAGGTGCTCGTCGAGCTGCGTGACGTATTCGCACAACCTATGCAGTGACACCCCTTTCGCCTCGAGCTCTTTCTTCGTCAGCCCGCTGTACGTGATCTCGCCCTCGATCGGCAGCGGGTTCACTCCCGCGATCGATTTCAACAGCGTCGATTTCCCGTGTCCCGGCGGCGCCAGCACGAGCGTCAGCGTCCCCGGCCGAAAGCACCCGCGCGCGTCTCGCAGCACCTCGAGCGTCGTCTTCTTATCTCCCGCGTTCTCCGCGCGCGCGACGAGCGATTTCATCGCCTCGAACGGTTTCATCGCCGCCCTCGCGAACGTCCCCGGCACGGTCTGTATCGTTCGATTCGCCTTCCCCGCGTCGAGCGCGAGGGCGCAGGAAAAGTCGCATCGCACCTCAACCGCCGGTCTCGCGCCGCGCGCGCGCCGCTCGTCGTCGAGCGCGCGGACGAAATCGCTCAGACGATCGCCGACGTTGGTCTCCTCGGGCGTCGCGACCATGTTCGAGCGCGCGCGCGTCGGACAGAGTCGCGACGCGACGCGATGTGGGTCGACGTCACGCCGCGACGGATGCGTCGGCGTCGAACCACTCCGCGGCGCACCGAGGCGCGACGCGCGAGGCGCGAGGCGCGACGAAGACGAAGACGATGCGCGCGTCGAGCGCGTCGACGGCGAGGTCGAACTCGCCTCGAGGCGTCGAACGACGACGAACGACGACCAAGACGAAGAAGATGGCGAGAGCGACGACGACGCGGGCGTCGACGTCGACGTCGGCGTCGAGCGTTATCCCGGGAAAGGGACCGGGAAGCCCGAAATACGGTGAGATATACGAAACGCTGGTGAAGAGTAAAAAGGTGCGCGCGGCGACGGCGAACGAGGTGGCGGAGATGTTGTCGGGGAAGAGAAGAGGCGTCGTCGTCGACGTGAGACAACCGCTCGAACACGCGGAGTGGAGGCTGGTGGGAACGAAGAGCGCACCGTATTTAGTGCCCATGGAAAACGTGTTGAGACGCGCGAGTGGGTACTTCTTGGCCATCAAGGGTGGGCTGAAGGAACGCAACGTCGCGTTCGTAGACGTCGTGGCTGAGGTGACGAAAAATCGCCGGGACGCCGTCGTCCTCGTCGATTTGCGAGGGGGCGATCTCGACATCGCCCCACTCAATGGTTCAACCGCTGTCAGCGACCGTGGAGATTCGTTGAGCTTGCGCGCGGCGTACGAGCTCGTGCAAGCTGGGTACACGGACGTTAGATACGTCCCTGGCGGATTCTCGGCGCTCATAGATGAAGGCGGTTTGGAGTACGAGAGCGAAAAGTACGCTGGTTTGCTCGATGCCGTCGGCGAGGGCGCGCGTAAGACCCTGATGTACTCGAACTTATTGCCCGATCCATCGTTAGCTCCCGGTTTCGTGGTGCAGATCGTCTTGCTCGCAGCCTTAGCTTTTCTTCAGCAGCCTTAGCCGCGTTTCAGCGCCGCTCACGTTTGTGTAAGACATTGTGAGAAGATTGAGACAGAACAGCGAGTGCATTTCTACAGAAAAACTTTTGTACAATACAAAAACACTAATAGTTTGCTTGCAGTTTAAGCGCTCCCGTGGCGCTGCCGACGTGCCGAAGCTCAGCTAAGTCATAGTCACCGCCGAGTCGAATCCAGTCCTCGTCCTCGTCTTGATAGCACAAAGTGACACTTTGAGAGGAATTTTCTGCGAGATTGAGCTTGGCTACGATGTCATCGCACGACATCTCTGTCGTTAACTTAAATCGTAGCACGTCTTCGCCAACACTTGCTTTTACGGATATTGGTTTCGCCTGTGCGTCCGGCACTTCAGCTCGCGCGCGCTGCGGCTTGAATAGAGATTTTGTCTCAACTCCTTCTTCGATCGTCAATTTTACACGCATCGTGCACGACGAACCACGTCGCGTACAGAAAGCCCAGCACTCATCGAAATCTTCTTGATTACGCAACAAGCACCAGTCTTGCTCGTCGTCTTGATATTTGAGCTTGCACGAAGACATTTGTAGATCGAGCAAATCAGTCAGCGCATCGACGAGTTCAACATATCTCTCATTTGTCACCAATCGAACTCGTATGAGCACATCACGCACTTGTACCTTAACAACCACCGGTTCTTTCTCAGGTTCTTTAACCAATTTATCGATAAAACTCGCCATTTCTTCGGACGCGTCCAGGGAGAGGGCGTTGTACGTGCTCGCCCCTCGAACACTTTGGTCCATCGGTGGTGGCGGCATATTAAAGTTATACACACCATGAACGCTTTGCTCGTAGCGATTTGGGAAGTCAAAATCAAGCGCATCTCTCGCCTGATTGTTCCCATGCCAGCTCATGCCGCGCTGCATTTTTGACACCCCTTCGCCTTGCCAAAAAGCGCCGAGATTGCCACCTCGGTGAACGCGTTGCTCGAGAGCTCTCTTATTTTTCTCCGATGTTGTCGGCGAAAACGTGGCGATATCTCTGAGTGAGTGAGACTTTATGCTTTGTGAGGGTAGTGCACCTGATGCGCCGATTTCTGAAGTGTACGACACGCAACTAGCGCCTCCGTGGACAGACTCCCCAGCGCCGTCGTCGCTCATAGTCGCGCCAGTGGCGATACTCTTTGCCAATATATCAGACATATGACCATTTTTGCTATTAAGACTTCTTCGCGGCCAACGACGGATACCGTATTGTCGGCATATTCGTTTCAGCGTTGTGCTCCCGACGCCGAGGTCGCTCGCCGCTTGTTTCAAATGCTTGTGAAAGTTTTGCTGCAAAACCTCAAGGGTGATACCCCACAATGCTGTTCCGGCGGCATCCGGATTTGCCCCGCTTGAAGAAGCTGTCTGGTTCTTTTTCATCTCTTCGAGCCATGTTTTGTCGGTATCCGTCACCACACTAGCGTTCAAATCCGCCTCAACCGAGGACCAAAACGACTGCACTGTCTTTGCCTGATCGCGCGGAGACTTGAGGCTGGGATCGAGGAAGATCTCTACCAGCACCTGAAGTGGTTGACCTGATGTCACACCTTTCAACGCAATCTTCGAAATACACATCGCTTGCAACTTGAGTAAATCACATGAATGCTTCAAAAGAAAGTCGCGATGAGATAGCGTGCTCAGATCATGCATCCACACCATGGAACCGTTTTTCCAAACCTTGGACAAGGAGCCGGTGTGCTGAGATATTGCGAGATTCATAGATGAGTTCCTATAGTGAAGAAAATGATTCGACTTCTGATAATAAGGTGTCCCCGCGCAAATCAGAGTGCCATCCACGTCGTGAGGGATCCAAATTTGCGCAAACGGAATTTCAAGACGGGAGCATATCATCTGCAAGCCCTTTTGCGTCTCCGCTACCTTCAACCGTGCAACTTCTCCGGCAATTTTATCCATCAGCACCGGCGGCGGCGCTAACGTTTCGGATATTGGAGTGTGTAATCCCGCGTTGGTCATTTCGCGAACGACGTGCGAGTAAACCGAACCCATGTTGTCCAACACATGCAGGAATGTGATTTCAAGCAACGCAAACGGCGTCGTGGATTGCGGTTTCGCGTTCACGGGTACGATCAACTGACTGTAACACCCGCATTCGATCGCCAGTGAATTTCTTGGAAACTCCGATGGATGATAACACTGCACCGATGGCGTCCACTCCGGTCTATTCGTCGCGAATACGCGTCCCGGCGCCCCCGAGCCAGGCGTGAAACCATCCGAGCCCGCGATCGCGACGTTCAACATGAACGACATACATCCGCGGTGAAACGCCCAAAGGGCATCCGAGCGATGTTCACTGCACACTCGCACGTACTCAGTCACCGTGTGCAATAGTACGTCGTCATTTTCGCGTTCAACAAACCAAATCTGTGCGAGGCAACCGTCGCCCAAGCCGGCGGAGACGGCGTTCAGCGCATCGTTGAGTTGCTTCATCATGGTGTTCACCGAGGCATCGCTCGCGCTCGATTCTACCGTTTCATAAGCCCCTCTCACGAGTCCGAACGCATCCTTCTGAGTGTGCTTGGTCAACGAGCGCGACCTTGACCTCGAAGTCGTCGAAGCTCGCCGACGCCCTCTCGTCCCTCTCGCCGTGTCCTTTGTCGACGCGTCCCGTCCTCGAGTTGATCGTCCTTCGCGGACGTCTAACGCGTTGTGATCGCCATTATCGTTCGCCGTCCTCGCGTCGACTTCACGCGTGAGTTCGAGCTCGATCGAATCCCATATGTCCGCCTCTAAGCCATCGTCCAACGCAGCCCCCGCGCCGACGTGTGGATGCGACGGCAAGTAGTCCAAGAACGCCGCGAGTTCGTCCGTGGGAGCGCGCGAGGACATGTCGCGCGATCGAAACGACTTCGTTGTCCACGTCACGCGTCGTCAGCGGCGCCACGGTGCGTACGGTGCGCCGCGGCGTGCGGGCAAACCCAAACGTCGCCATAAAGCGTTCCAAAAGTCGCGTCGACTGCCGTCCGCGACCGACCGGGGTTTTACATATGGAGTGCAGTCAGAGCGCAGAACGAACACCACGCGCGAGGGCGGCGCGACGACGAGGGTGGCGATGCGATGTGATTTCAACTCGGATTAGTATTTCAACTCGAATTAAAGTTTCTCTAACGCCGCGGCTGCGCTCGCGGCGCGTTTCTTCGCCGCTCGTTTCTTTGCGTTTTTAGCCGCCGCGGCTGAAAGTTGCGCGCCCGCCCCCGGGACGCCGGCGTCCGCCTTGGCGGGTTCCTTGGCGCCAGCCGCCTTAAACTTTCCAGCCTTCATGTCTTCTTCCGAGGCCTTGGCGAGACTAAAGTTACCACTTCCACTCGTGGCGTGCGGCGGACGGTACGCGGTTTTCGCTGCGTGCGGCGGACGGTACGCCCCTTTTGTGGCCTCCGACGCATTCGTCAAAACCGCGCCGCCTTGGCTCTCCACACGCTTGGATGCGGGAGAAATCGGGCGATCTTCGTACGTGCCGTCGGGAACTGGACGCCACGTCGCCTCATAAATCTTCGCACGCTCTTCGTGGAGCAACAAATCTCCGTTGTACCTCCAAATTTTCCATCCGTTGTCGACGTTCAGGCGAGGAGCTATCGTGCTCGTGAGCAGTCTTCGACCATCCGGAGACCATTCTAACGTCACAGAACACGATGCCCGCGTCGATCCGATGGGTTTGTACTTACCATCCTTCATCTTTTGAAAAAACTTGACGTCACCGGGCAAGTTTCCGAAACCGGCGAGAGCGACGAAACGTCCAAACGGGTTCCATCGAAGCGTGTTGTGCGGACCCGCGCCGAGTTCATACTTGGGCTCACACTGTGCCGCCTTATAAATCGTCGCTTTCGCGGGCATGTATCCGTAAACCACACCGAATTCGTCGCTGCAAGGCGACCACTGCGCGTCGTGGACGGGTCCTTCCTTGTTCAGCGGCACCGCACCCTCAAAAGAGCCATCCGCCTTGAGGTAATGCAAGCAGCTCTCGCCGTAGTAAGACTTGTTTGTCGCGTCGACTTCGCTCGAGCCTAGAATCAACACCGCGGAGCCATCTGGGGCCCACATCAAATCTACTTCAGTGACGCGGAAGAAAGACTTACGTGCGACCGGCGTCGGGTTCTCCACCACCCCCTCTTCTGTGTGCTGAGCGAGCTCGTAGATGCGAACCGATCCAGGCGCGCCCTTGACTTCGGGTACGAAGCACGCCACTCTTGGCGTCGATCCGTGCGATATTTTCGCCACCGCCACAGAAGGCACTCGAAGTCGAGCATGTCTGTCGAATCCCTCAGCCGGACGAATGATTTGAATCTCATTACTCACGCACCGAACCGCGGTTGAGTCGTCGTCGCTAAACTGAAAGTACGGCCACTCGGCTTTGAGAAACTGCCTTTGGAACACTTCGTACACTTTGCGCGGCGGCGCGCGGTTCGTCGTCAAACCTGTTATGTTCCATATCGTCATGTTTTTCGTATCCTTTGACGCTCCCGTGGAGGTTTGCTTCTGATAAATCGCCAAATACGTCTTCGACGGCGAAAAGTTCAACGCGCTCGCTCCCGGCAAGCCGTCGAGCGTCGCGGCGAGCGCGAAAGGTTCGACGCTCGCGTCGTACACTTCCACCGTATCGCCGTTCGCGCACGCGAATAACGTCCCGTCTCTCGAATACGTCGCCGTATCACCGCACTGCGCCTCGACGTCGTCACCGCCGCCCACGACGTCGGAACGAAAGTCGTGCGCATCGTACGCCGCCACGGCCTCGGCGTCCGAGCTCGCGCCGATGGTGCTCGGGCAGTCGTGAAACTTCCAGTGTTTCATCCCGATCGGCGTGCGCTCGGTGACCGTCATGAGAGGCGTCATGGCGCCGACACCCTCGGCGTCGCCGTCGCCGTCGCGCGCGTCGGCGCGGTGTGTCGGCGCCATCGCCCACGCCGTCGCCGTCGCCGTCGCCGTCGCCAACGCCGTCGCCGTCGTCTTTTATCCACGGATCCACGAGGACGCGCATTGAACTTTTGTGGCAGGTATTGTGAGTGTTTGCACATACGAGCACATAATACATTCTAAACCCTCGTCGTTCGCGAGCGTTCGTTTCGGGACGCACTGTTCGTCGCGGCGCGGCGGCAAAGTCGTTGTTGGCTCGACATGCGCGCGGCGACCGTCGTCGCGGTGAATGCGCTCGCGCCGCACGCGCGCGCGGTTCGGTTTCGTCCGTGCATCGATATCCACGACGGCAAGGTGAAACAAATCGTCGGCAGCACGCTCAAAGATGCGCGCCCCGGGGACGCGGGTTCGGAGACGCCGGCGACGAATTTTGAGACTGAAACCCCGAGCTCGGCGTTCGCTGAGATGTACAAAAGAGACGGCATATACGGCGGCCACGCGATATTGCTGAGCAAAGACGAGGCGACGTTGCGAGCGGCGAAAGAGGCGGTGCGAGCGTTCCCGGGCGGGTTACAAGTCGGCGGAGGCGTCAACCCGACGAACGCCTCGGAGTTGCTCGATGCGGGAGCTTCGCACGTGATCGTGACGAGCTATGTATTTAGAGACGGGGCGCTGAACGAGGACGCGCTGAGCGAGATGATTCGCGCGGTCGGCGCGGACAAACTCGTGCTCGATTTGAGCTGCCGTTTGGACGACGCCGACGGCCGGTACAAAGTCGTCACGGATAGGTGGCAAAAGTGGACCGATTTAGCCGTGGACGGGTCGACGATGGAGCGTTTGGCGAAATGCTGCGATGAGTTTTTAGTTCACGGCGTGGATGTGGAAGGGATGAAGCTGGGAATCGACTTAAAACTCGTCGAACTTCTCGGCGAATTCTGCCCTATTCCAGTGACGTACGCGGGCGGGGCACGCAGCTTGGACGATCTCGAACTTGTCAAAGCAGCTGGGCGAGGGATGGTCGACATCACCGTAGGTTCTGCCCTCGATTGTTTCGGTGGTGCGCTCAAGTACGACGACGTTGTTGCTTGGCATAATCAGCAAAAGTTAGAAGTGAAATAAATCGAAATCCTCGCACACGCATCACTCCGCGCGCGACGCAAGCGTTTATTGAAGCTATATTTTCCTTTCCTTCTTACACCGGTATATGAGCTATAGTCTCCGACGCCAGAAAGATTCACCCCTTATCGGTTAGCCTTCGCGACGCGTTCCAATTCGTCCTTCTTCTTGATCGCGTAAGAGTTGCTCGACTGCTTGGCGGCGTTGATCAACTCGTCGGCCAAGCACTCGGCAATCGTCTTGACGTTACGGAAGGCGGCTTCGCGGGCACCAGTGGTCAACAAGTAGATGGCTTGGTTCACGCGGCGGAGCGGGGAGAGATCGACCGCTTGACGGCGAACCACACCCGCAGAACCGATTCGCGTCGCGTCTTCGCGCGGACCAGCGTAAATGATGGCGTCGACGATCACTTGCACCGGGTTTTGGTCGGTGAGCAAGTGAATAATCTCCATCGCATGCTTCACGATGCGAACAGCCATCAACTTCTTACCGTTGTTACGACCGTGCATCATGAGCGAGTTCACCAAGCGCTCAACAATCGGGCACTGCGCCTTGCGGAAACGCTTGGCGGCGAAACGACCCGCGGTGTGCGGCACGTACACCGCGTACTTCGGCTTCACCGCAATGTAATCCTGCGAGACGTGACGAACAGATGTGTGGTCAGTTTCGAGATCGCGTCTACGTTGTCGCTTCACGCCCGACGACATATTCTGCAGTTCCCCCGTTGCGTCCTCGAGGCGCGCGACGTCCCAGTCAAAAGCCCCGTGCTACGGCACCGACGACGTCGTCGTTCCGCGAGCGTCCACGCCGACGGGAGCGAGCGAAACGATGCTTTATATCGCCCCTCGTCCACTCCGCGTCTGCGTCTCGCGTTCGTCGCGCGCCGCGCCGCGCGGGCGCGCCCGCGACGTGTCCGTGGACGCGCCAGGGTTTTCCAAATCATCTTCCGCGCCCGCGTCTCGCTCGCGTTCGCGCGCATCGCTCGTCTCGGTGACGAACCTCCAACGAGATGTCGTTGATCTGTAATCCAACACGCGCGTTCGTCAGTCTCATCGTTCATTTTGAGCGCTCATCGACGCGCAGCGCGCGCGCGATCGCGTCGCGCGACGCCCTCGCGAAGACCCTAAAACGCCGCGATCGCCATCGGCATCGCCGCCGGTGTGTCGCCGCGCGTGCGTCGCGCGGCGTCGGGATGGAGCGCACGCACCTCAACGTCATCGAACGTCCACTTTCCGAACAGTTTCACTTCTTGAGTCGTCGCCATCGTGATCGAGCGCGCCGAGTAAAGACGGAACGGCGCGTGGGACGGCGAGCGACGTGTCGCGCGCGTGTCGCCGTCCGTGTAGTACGCAGTCTCGCCGCCCGACACGGCGGCGACGTCTCGAACGCGCGCGCCTGGGCGCCGCGCACGACGACGCGAAGGTCGACGGTGGCGGACGGCGCGCGATGGCTGGAAAGGCGAAGCCGAAAAAGGTTCGTTCATCGTGTCGTTCGTTCGTCGCGTCGCGACGCCGCGCGACGCCGCACGACGCCGCGCGATGACCGCCGCCGCGGACGGACGCGCGATGGGCGCGACGCACGCGTGACGCGCGACGCGACCACGAGACTGACGGCGAATATTATCGCGCAGCACACGGCGAAGGAGCTCGCGAGTAAGGCTGCGGCCGCGCTCACGAACAAGGGCGGTGGGAAGACCGGTAAGGCGGACCGACTCGGTGGAGCGGCGGGACACGCCAAGTTCAAATGTCCCGTGTGCGCGCAGGGCGCGCCGAGCGAGAAGACGGCTGTCGCGCACTGGGATAGCAAACACGCCAAACTCCCGTTTGTGTTCGCAGACTGGACGGACGCGCACGCCGCTTCGGGTGGTGTGACGACGCAAGGCGCTGCGGTGAAGGGTGGGAAGGAGAAGACGGTGCACGAGCTGCAAAAGACCGCGGCCGGACGAGCCGAGTTGGCGCGCCGACAGGCGGAGAAGGAAAGAATCGCAAACTTGCAGTTTTAGAGGAGGGTAGTCATGGTCTTGGTCGGAAATTCGGCGCCACAAATAGTCGTTGTACGTTACGTTGTTTTAATGCATAAGAGGAGAAGTAAATGTGTGTTAAAAAGTTTGTGTGCTTTAGCACAGGCGCAAACACGGCTTCGTCATCGATTCAACCTTCGTTCCCGGGGAGAAGTCTTCCCAATCAAAGTACACTTCTAGCATGACTAAGTGATGGTATATGTCAGTCAAGCTATGAGGCTCGAGAAACAGCGCACCGCAATGCGCGAGAATCATCTTCATGTCTTTTTCGATCGGCGCGAACCGTTTGCATCGTAGACGCATCAGAAAATCGTTGACGAGCAATTGGCAATAGTGCACGCGCTGGAAATGTGGGCTCTCCACGGACGCGCCGCCGCCCCATTCAATCTTCCACGGTGGTTTTCCTACCCAATTTCCGACGCCCTCTTTTAAACTAAAGTGCACGCCGCCGTTTTGTCGCTTGGCCAAGAGCGCGATTTTCTTTCCCGCGCGCACCTGGACGCCGCGTTCGAGGTATTGCAGCGCCTGCCCCCAATAGTGCTCCTCGCGATCGTCGTCGTCGAATTCATCATCTCCTAAGGACGTGGCATCGGAGACAAAAACGGTCCTGTCGCTTGATCCCTCGCGCGCAGAGTCGCTTTCAAAGTCTTCGCTTCGTGGATTCGACGCCATGTTCGCTCGAACTCTGCGAAGAGATTCGCACATGACCTTTTTCGCATGCGCACCGTCAAAGTCGCCGAGAATGCGTTGATTTTCAATTGTACCACCCTTTCCAATCCCTAGCGGTGCCGTCGTAATCGTCTCTTCTTCGTCCATGTGCAAATCAAACCAAAAACACACCGCATTCATGTAGCCGTGCGCGATTGTCTCCATCTTTAGCACGGTTTCCCTGCCCTTGCTCTTCTGGGAGTCATCAAAGAAGAATTCGAATACTTTTTTGGGTTTTGTCAACACTCGGTAAGGCTGGTCTCGCATGTACGTCGCCTCGTACGTGCTGTCCCATCTATACTTGTTGAAGGCGCTCATGTTGAAACCGTCGACTTCGCTTGTGTACGCTTCGATGCCTGCGCAATAAATCGTCGCCGCCGCGGGAACGACTGCGCACGTAGATGCGCTCAATTGCTTACGGGCTGCTTCTATCATGTCCAACACGTCATCTCCGGTGAGTCCGGCGTCGAAGACGTCCAGAACGATAAGATTAACGCCGTCGTATGGCGCATGCTTGCCGCGTTCGAGTTGCGTCGCGTCGCGCTTCAGGACGCTCACCTGAGATCCGTAACCATTCGCGGCAACATTTCGTCTAGCGACGCTCACGAGCGATGGATGCGTGTCGCAAGCGACGACGGAATCCGCACCCGCTCGCGCGGCGAGCATGGCGAGTATACCGCTTCCCGTGCCGATGTCGAGCGCCCTGCACGTGTCTCCGCGAGCCTTGATTCGCGCAACTTGACGCCCGAGGGCGTCCGAATACGCGTGCAGACGCCCCTCATCGCGAAGCATGTGAAAGTGATATTTTGGAAAACTGGCATCTTTTTTCGTCACTTGATCGTACTCTGCATCTTCGACACTAAACTGTATACCGACTGTGTTGTGCGCGCACGTGAGTGGCAACACGCTGCCTTCTTCTATTGATATTTTCCCGGGCATGAACTGGACAGCGGCGCGCATCGAAGAAGGACAATCTTCACCACCAGGTTTTGTTGAAATTTTCACATCATCAATCAAAGTCATCTCGTACCAAAACACCACGGCGTTGAACTTGCCGCGCTTCGTAAACGTTAAATCAATCGTCTTCTTCTCGCTACAGTCTGGCGGCATGAGGAAGTCAAATTGGAACACTTGCACAGGATCGCTCAGAGTGATGTACGCGTTCTCGAATAAATCAATGCCTGCAATGTACGTTGGGTGCCATCTGTAACCGTCTATCGCGCTGAGATTGATTCCGTCAAAGGCGGGCGTGCGCATATCGACGGCTTGGGCGTACAGCGTCGCGCTCGACGGAATGACGACTGCGTCTGGCAACAATAGCTTGTCCAAGGCATGCCTAACGGCGGGAATGATCCCCGAACTCAGCAAACCGTCGTCAAATACATCGCACACGCACACGTTGCACGATATTGGGACATCGCGAAGCAACGCGAGATCAGTCGGACGCTTGTACACGACTTTGACTTGGTCATCACTGTATCCGTTGTTCAACAAATTCTCCTTCGTAGCCATGGCGAGGTACAGCCAGCGCTCGGTAGCCGTCACGTGATGCGCACCGTGTTTCAACGCCAACATTGTATTTAATCCCGCACCGCAACCGATATTCAAAACTCGTGCATCTTTGGCGTCGTCGTGCATCTTGTCGATTGCGCATTTAATCGCCGTAGAGAACTTGGCGCGCCGAACGTCGTCTTGTAAAACCTTGAAATGTCTCTTCGGGACGCGAATATCGGCTTGAATCGTCATATAATTGTACGTGTCCTTCAGATGATAATCATTTTCGGCTTGGAATGGGGTCAATAGCGTGTTGGGCAGCATATCGCGAGGATGCACACGGTGAAGCGGCGCCGAGTACGGCAGCGACGAAATTCTCTCACTCGTTTTCCCGGAGCTCGGCAGGGCATATTGTTTCTCTTTTCCGCGTCCGATGTATAAATCACGAATGACTGCTTGCGTTGCCTCTTCCAAACCGCGCTTCAATTCCTCATCGGTCGGGCTCATGGTTAATCCGCGCTCAAACTCGAGCTTTGCGAGTTTCGGTTCCCGCAAACCCATGAGCGCGAAACCCTTCCTCGCGTAACCCTTCACGAAAACCTTGACACTCCCGTCGTCATCTTGTAACTGCGTGAAACGCTCATTCGCCAATGTCTGCGCGCGATGGCCATCCCACAGAGCTTCTTGAAATAGACCCAAGTTCAAGTACGCGAATGCGCGATTTGAGTGGCACACGTATAGCGTCGGGTGCGTGACGTTGTTTTCAGAAACCTTTCGAAACACCTTGGCGTAAGCCACCACACACTTGACATCGTCTCCGGCTTTCAAATATCGCACGGCTTCGTTGTTCAACTCGGCGATTGATCGCGATTTAAATTTTGGATCTCGCGCGAACTCGGCGTCCCGTTCGCGAATGAGAAGTATTCGCACTCGCGTATCCCTCTCATCCGCAATCTCCGCATCTCGCTCGCTTGCGCGTTCCAGAGACGCGCGTACAACACTATCCCCGTCCACATCTTCTTCGTCACTCTCGTCGTCACCATCTCCAACCTCCTCGCGCGCGTCGAGACTTCGGTCGTCGTCGTCATCGTTCTCGCTCTCGGTCAACCTACGAGCGCGAGCGCGATCGACGCCCATGTCGACGCGTCGCGTCGTGCTTCGGCGTGCGATCGAACGCGAGTTACGGCCTACGATTCGTGCGCTTTATCGCGGCGCCACCGCACGCGCTCCCCAGTAGCGCGTCGCGATATGGTGACGTGAGCGGTTTCCGCGAGCGTTTTCGTCAAAAACGCATCAAAACGTTCAATGGCTTGCAAGAGGTGCTAGTCTACAAGCTATCGTGTCACACACCGCGCCTTTTTCGTTCAGACCGCCGTGGAGAAGCAAAAACACACGCTTCGACGATGGCGACACCACGGCGCTCGCCGACATACCTTCCTTGCCAATTAGAGCGCACGACTCCGCGAAGAGCGTCCACCGACACTTTCGCTCGTCCACGCACGCTCGTAAATCGAACGTGTACGCATCCTGGATTGCGTTTTCGTTATCGCCACCACCAATGACGAACCACTGATTTCCAATCGCTACGGACGCGTGCGCCGCGCGAGGCGATGGGCGATCACCGTCTTCGTTGTCGCCATCGACAGTTCCCCACTCGCCCTTGACGACGTCGTACACGTCGACTGCGCCGCAATCGCATAACTCATTGCCAGTCGAACCGCCGCAAACGAGCAAATATCGTTCGTCGACACTCGTCGCTGCGTGCGAACTTCGTGGACGCGTCCCATTCGCTAATTTCTTCCACACCGTCGTCGTCGGTGTGAACTCCCAAAGTTCATCTAAGTCGTCTCCCGTCTTCGCGTCGACGCCGCCGAAGATGAAAATTCGATCGCCGATCGCAGTCGAAGTGTGACCGGATCGCGCACGCGGAGGCGTTGAAACCTCATCGCTTGTTTCACAACGCACGTGCGTCCACTTGAAATCTTTCGACGCGTAATCGGCGGTCAAATCAATGGCGCTCACCGTGAGACTGTACACACCGTCGACGTCGCAGTCATCCGCTGATTTCCCTCTAAAGGCGTACAGTTTCGATCCTATCGTCGCGCTCGCCGCGCCCGCGCACGTCGACCCAGGCCACTGCAATTTGCGTTCGGCCCACGCACCCGTGGCCAGGTCGAACGCCCACAAATCACCGAGTAATCGCGAGCGTGAGCCTCGACCGTGCGAGAAGAAGATGGTGTCGCCGTCCACCACAGCGGACATATGTCCAGACCGCGCGCGTGGTGAGACCTTGCTCAGGATTGGAAGTCTCACAAACTCATCGTCCGCCGCGCTGGCGAACATTTCATCTAAAAACGCCGTCGGTCCCGTGGAGGAATTGAACGCGAGCGCGCGGCGAGCGTCCTTCGTCTGCGCCAGTCGCGCCGATTCCCCTAGTGCCCCGCTCGCTAACGCGCGATAATACTCCAGCGCGCACTCTTTCGCCGTCGCAATCATCGCTCGTTTCTGTTTTTCGCTCATACCTCGCACGAGCATGTCAAACCAATCGGCGTATCTCGAACTTATCACTTCGCAATACAGCTCCATCGCGCGCTCTGGGCTAATATTCCCCAGCATGCTCCACGCGTCGTACGCCAGCGCGCCCGCGGGATCCCACAAATCCCACGGTCGCGTTCCTTGACACGGTCCACGCGACGCTTGTCGCTCTAGCGCGTCCAGGAGCAAGGTTTTGTCCTTGTCAAACAGCACCGCGTCCTCAACGCCATCGGCATCGTGCGCGCGCGACATCGCCTGTCGACCCATGGTGACTATGGCGTCGAGCTTGGCGGCGGCATTGTTGGATGTCGAAGCGCTCGCGCGCGCGCGGAACGCGCACGCGAGATAAAACCGTTCAGGACCGCGCATGGGAGGCGCGAGATGACGCGATGCGGTTGGTCCGCGAACGGTCGTTCGGGACGACCGTGCCTCTCGCGCGGTTCGCCGCACACGATGGCGCCGCGAACGTTTTCGATATCGACGAGATGAACGACGACGAACCGCGAAACGCCTTCGAGCGCGCAGCGCGCTCACTCGAGTGTCCTTGGTACGTGGCGATGATGCGCGACGCAGAAACTACGCTCGACGACCTCGCGAAAAGTGTCGAGAACGACGAGAACGAGGACGACGCTTTCAGAACGAAAGCAATTTCTGCGCTCTCCGACATCGGCGTGGAGACGAAAGACGCGATGGCAATCGTGGATCACGTGCTTTCATCGCGCGCGCGCGCGCGTGCGCCCGCGATGGCGGTGACGCACGGCGACGCTCGAGACGTCATAAAGCGCACGCGCGGAGGCATTTATGACGAATCTTTTCTCAGCGCGATCGAGCCGCTGTATGATTTACACATGGGCGCGGAAAATATGGGACCTTTGTTGTACGCAATCGCTCGGTTTTGTAAGCCCGCGCACGTGTTGGAAGTTGGCGCAGGGTACACGAGCATCTTTTTGCTCCAAGCGATGCGAGACAACGCCGATGAAATTGCGACGTATCGAGCGATGATTCAGCGTCAGGAGGCGCGCATCGGCGACGTTCCTTGGACAGCACCTGATTATGACTATGAAAAGCTCGACGCGTCAACTCTTCACATCGTCGACAACTGCGCGCACGAGCATACTACGGCGCATCGAGTGAAAGAGGTTGCTCAGGCGCTGGGGTGCGAATCGTTTTTGCGCGTCCACGTCTGCGATGCGTTCGACAGCGAGCTACCAAGCACGTTGGCCGTTCCAGATGTCAAGTACTTCGACCTGTTGTGGATCGACTTAGGCGCCGCAAACCGCATCGAAGGCTTCTTCGACGCCTGGTGGAGTCGAGTGAATCCATGCGGTGGTTTCGTCGTCGTGCACTCGACGCTGACAAATACGCTGTCGCGTAAATGGCTGGAAAAGATGCGAAAGCTCGCCCGAGACGGGGGTCGCGACGCCGAGACTGGAGCATCGCCTTACGGGGAGTTCGTCACTGTGAGTTTCCTGGAACCGCATAAGATGTTCCAAAACTCGTGCTCGTTTTTCCAACGACGCCAAAGCTCGTGGACCGAACGCACCTTGACGAAGTATCCATAGCGTAGCTTAGCGTAGGCATAGTTCGAATAACGGTACATTTTGTTTTCCTATATTTTCCATTCTAGAACATGATCTACATTTTGCTCTCGTCGCTATATTTGCACCCTTCTTTCGCGAGGTAAGTGTTCCAAACGCCGCCGTCCGCGCATTCCCACAGGCTATTGTCCTCCACAATCGGCATGCTCACCGAAGGAACTTTACGCCAGACGCTACACTTGTGGCACTGTTTCCAGTTCACCTCTTCGTCCTCTTGCATGCCCGCGTCGCCGCCGACGATTTTGCTTACGTCAATGTCAACGTTGCCGAGGCTGAGAATGTTCACCGCGGCGGCGTTGCCAGTGACGACTGCACCGTGCACACATTGCGGTCCAGTAATTGAACACGCCTCTCCGGCGAAGTAAAGCCGTCCATCGTGCTCTGGAGCGGCCAAAGCCTCGACGTCGAGAACAGTCGTGCCGGTGCGCGCATACGAATACGCGCCAAAAGAGTGCTCGTCGTTTCCCCAGTTCGTGACGATGTAGTCATCTGGCACAGGAAGTGACTTCAACCGAAACATCTTCTGCAACACTCGACAAACGCCGCGAACAACTTCAAGTTCATCTTTACCGTCGAAGTCGTGCGCGTACGGCGGGGCGACATGCGCTAACAGGGTGTGTTTTTTGCCGTACGCGTCTAAATTCAGAAAGCGATAACGTGGATCGGTGACTTGGAAGAATTTCGACTTCGGCCAAAACATTTCTTTGAAGCGCATGTAAACCTTATTTTCGGTACCCATTCCTATGCGTTGAATCGCGCGCAACTTTTGATCGCTCAACGGCGGCGTGAACTCGATGCGATTCTTTTTTAGGACACCCAGTGGCACGGTGACAACGACGTAATCGCACGGATGCTGCGTCCCGTTTGTGCACGTAACACAGTATGACTTCTGCTTTGCCTTGATCTGTTGTCCAAACTCGTTCATGAAAGATGTCTCGTCGACTTTCACACGATTGACGACGTGCTCATACTTGATATCGAGCGCGCCATCTTTCTCCCCAATTAATCGATCTATGAGCAGGTCTTTGTATCCATTCACGACCATGCCGTCAGAAAAATCTAACTGTTTGTTTTCCACCTTGCCCGGCGGCCGTTTTACGGCGGAGTCCACTGTGGACGCGTCACTTTCGCTTTCGACATATGATGTTTCATTTGCGTTGACTGGCCCATCAGGGGCGAGAATGTCTCTGATTTCGTCTTGCACATTTCGCTCGAAGACGAAGGACAACTCTCGCATAGGCGCAACGAACGCCCAAGTGATTACTGGTATCGAATCATACACTGGTTTCACCTTTTCAAAACGTTTCTTCCCGTTAAGTAAAGAGTTCACGATTTGGTTCGTCGCGTAGTTGAAGGCGTCTTCCAAGGAGCAATCAGAATTTTCCTTGATTTCATCGTAACCTCTCGCCGACGGCGACGCGATAAAATGCTGCGCCTGTAACTGTTCGTTTTGTGTGCTTTTTATCGGCACGCACAGCGACCGCTCAATGTCCTCGGCATTTTTAATAAACATTATTTCAGTCGCCTTGCGCGAGATTTGAAACGCCTGCGCAACGTCTTGTTCTTTCACGCGTCCGCCCTCGGCGTTATACCACGACGACTTTTCTCCCCATCCAGCGCTGTAACCGCCACCTGCCGTGTTGAGCGCGACTTTATGCTTCTTGGCAATCGCATACACAGGATTGTAATCGTGGCAACCATGAATGAACGATGCACCGAGATCAACCTGCACGCTCGGTAAGCCCGCGCTCGCCATCTCCCGCATTTCAACGGTGTTGCAGCGCCCACCTGGTCGGCTGCGCGACTCTAAAACAACTACGGATGCACCATGATTTTTCAAACTTCTCGCCGCAGCCAGTCCAGCCGGACCGGCACCGACGACGACGATAACTGGTGACGGGTTTCCGCCCCACGGCACGTTGACCGGTTTCGCTGGCTTTTCCTCGATTCGTTTCTTCGGTACAGGCTTTTTGACCGCGTCGTTGACGTCGCACTTCTTCTTGGTTGCCTTTGTTTCCAAGTCATCAGCAGAAAGCTTACGTTTGGGTGTCACCGGTTTCGATTTGATGACCTTCATCGTCGTCGACGCCAACGCATCTTTCGGAACACCATTTTCGACCACCACCGCTGACACCGTCGTCGTCAACTCCGGAAGAGTTGAAGGGACATCCAGCCGCTGACCTCCCTCGTCATATACTCGCTTCCACCTTTTTCGCAGATCTTTTGCGTAGACGCGAGCTCGGTCGAGGTATCTTCTTATGGATTCGTTAGAGCGTAAACGATTCATGTGTGTGCCTATCTCGACTTCACCAGTCGCCGAGCAGTTCGTAAACTTGAGTTTCTCTCCGGTGGTGCGATCGATTCTGATGAACGCTTTATCAATGTTCTGTGGATTATCCTTGCGCGCTTGCGCGAAAACGTACACGTCGCCATCCCACCACGTAATTCTATTGAGCGGTGCGTCAAATTCCTCGTTCGTCTCGAGCACGTCGTGCAGCGGTTTCGGCGGTAGCGCTGGCGCCAAGACTCTGAAGTACTGCCTCTTCTTCATCAACTCGGTCGATGTCTTACCGGCGTTCTTCACCAACACCATGCGATCGCACGTCTCTCGTAAGGTCTTCGCGTCAGTGTGAATCGCGTAGCGCGCGCAGTTCGAGGGTGGAAGCAACAAAACTCGATTGGAATTGAGCAATCGAACGGCGCGTAGTTTCGCGTCTGAAACCTTCTTGACGTACTCCTTCGCATCCAAAAGCACTCCCGGTATCAACTCGCCGTCAAATTCGTCTGCTATACTCACCGCGCACCACTTGGCGCTCGCTACTTTCGCTGTCTTCGTCTTCGCCGCGTTCGCTGTCTTCGTCTTCGCCGCGTTCGCTGTCTTCGTCTTCGCCGCGTTCGCTTGGCTCGGGCGCATCTCGCAATCACTGAATTTCACGTCATGTCGCTTCCTCGCGGGCGGTAAAGGCGCGATGACGTCTTCTTCTTCTTCTTCGTCGTCGTCAACCGCCGGCATGTGAGACTCCCGTGAGATTCCTCGAGCGCTTGCCGCGTGGTTCGACAACGCGACCGCGATCGCGCCGCGACTGTCAGGTGCGTTCGGTCGACTCCGTCGCAGTCCGTTCGCGCGTGCGCCCAGCGTCGACGCAGAGCGGCGCGCGCGTTGACGAACTTGGCCCGGCGCGCGAGCGCCCCGCTGTGCGGCCGTTCGCCACTCGACGTCGCTCGTCGTGTCGAGTCAAGGTCGTGGTGTCTCGATGCGACATGGCGACGCCAAGGTGGCGTTCGTGAGCGACAATCCAGGGACGTCGTACGGTGAAGTCAACGCCGTGGTGTTCGTCGTCCTCGTCGCCGCGTGGGCGTGCGTCACAGTTCGCGAACGATGCAAGTCATGGGCGTCGACGTCGACGAAGACGACGCTTTTAGTGGGTACAGAGACGGCGATGCTCGCCTTGGCGACTTTGGCGAGCATGTTTGCGGTGACGAAGGCCTTGGCCGTGGCCTGCGCCGTGGCGGGAGGCTGCTTCTTGTACTGGGCTTGTAATGCGCGCCCAGCGCTGGGAAGCCGCGCCAACAGCGCCGCGTTTACTTGCGAAGATGCGCTCACGCTGTACAGGTTTACGCTCGCTATGATGACCGTCGTCGCCATCTTGGCCGTAGACTTTACCCTCTTTCCTCGACGTTTGGGCAAGACGGAGACGTACGGTGTGTCCCTCATGGACGTCGGCGCCGGTTCGTTCGTATTTTCTTCGAGCGTCGTCTCGCGATTCGCTCGAGGCAAGGAAAAGCGAAACTTGCGCGCGAGTCGGCGTAAAGTGATGCAAGTCATGCTGTTGGGTTTAGCCAGGCTTGCGATCACGACCATGATCGGGTATCACTCCGTCGAGACCGAGTACGGACGGCACTGGAATTTCTTCTTCACTCTCGCCGTCATTCAAGTGTGTGCGGACACGCTTCCAATCGCAGCGCACAGGGCGTTGCCCTTCGGTTTATTGATTTCGTTCGCGTATCAGTACGTGTTATCCTGTCACGGCTTGAGCGCTTGGATCCTGCAAGCCCCCGATGTGCGATCGCACGAGTCCGAGACGAATGTCCTGACAAGGTTCGTCTCGATGAACCGAGAAGGCGTCTCGAGCGCGTGCGGTGGGTACTTTGCGATCCATCTCATAGCGGCGCATCTCGGCAACGCGCTCTCGAAACCGGTGTTGAACTTTTCAAGGTGGCTACAAACGATGGCGATCGTGACCTGTGCTTTTTGGTTTGCGGCCATCGCATCTCACGCGTATGTCGAACCAACATCAAGGCGCGCTGGGAACGCAGCGTACGTGCTCTGGATCGTCGCCTTCAATCTGCAAGTCATCATTGTTTATGTTTGTATGACGTGGTTTGCGCGAAGCGCGAACGGACGGGGGAAGTGCGACATTCCGGTATTGGCGAGCGCGATCAATCGTCGACAACTTTTCGTGTTCGTCGTCGGAAACGCTCTGACTGGGCTGACGAATTTGGCAGTGGACACGATAAATGCCGACGCTAACACGGCTTGGGGAGTGATGTCGCTGTACTTGTCGGCGATTAGCATAGTTGCGCTCGCGATGGATCGTAGAAAATGATTTGCAGATTCGCGAAGCAGTACAGCGGTCCGCGCGATGAGCACGTCGCCGGCGACGTGCGTCGGTCGTGCGTCGACGGAGGGCGCACGATCGAGTAGGCGTTCGTTCGTTCGTTCGTTCGTCGAAATCAAGGGATGGTGTACGGTGGCGTCACGGCGCACGCACCGGGACGGGGTCTAAGAGTTAGACGCAACTCCAATTCTTAGCCCGCGCGCGTTTATTTTGTAACACCCTACACCCTACACCCGATCACGTCGGCACCTTTTTTTAGGGCAAAGCGATTCACCCACGTCGCCGTCGTCGCCCCCGCGTCGTCTCCCAGCGCGCGTCGGCGCACTCGCCTCCCTGAACTAGGGTTTAGGGTTTAGGGTTTAGGGTTTAGGGTTTAGGGTTTAGGGTTTAGGGTTTAGGGTTTAGGGTTTAGGGTTT
>MDSW01117910.1_pt1 | contig 28355 bp, 38 predicted proteins | sample 811171 | NCBI WGS metagenome assembly MDSW01 (sample SAMN05326641, study PRJNA326480) | marine metagenome | isolation source: seawater | place: Atlantic Ocean: North West | collected 2012 | reverse complement strand
TTCCGTTCTCTTTTCTGGATCGCGAACGACAAACCGTAGAAGACTTTAAAAAAATAGTTCTGCATTACGAAAGCGGTTTCAAGAGCATCTTGCCATCAGGGCAATCGGCATCTAAATTTTGGAAAGATGGCCGCTACCTTTGTATTATTGTATTCGCGTACTCATTAAAGGATGAATTCATTCTCCCGCTCCACAATCTTGTGCTAGAATATTTTCGAAATAACCCCAACTGCATTCCTCCAACTGTGAATCGTAGACGTACTGCACACGGGAGCAAAGTTTCGGATGCAGCTCACCAAATATGTCGAGCGAATATATTTCCAATTTCACAATACGAGTTGAAACCGTAACCGTGTTAGAATATCATTTTCGAATTGAACGCTCAAATGCGAAGATTTAGACGGGTTCGAATACGGCCATTTCGAATCAAGTACGACGCGCGGTGTCGGAATCGCAGGAATGCACCGTTAAAAAGTGCGCCCGGCCGGGCTTGAACCGGCGACCTTGAGCTCATAAGACTCACGCTCTAACCACTGAGCTACAAGCGCATTTGGAATGGCTCGAGATACGAGTGTCCGAGATGCCGTTTTATCCTGCTGTGAAGACTGGTGACTGCGACCGCATCCAGCACCAGAACCGAGACTACGTGAAGAAGATGAAGTCGCTGAGTTCGCACTACTACCTCGGACAGTATTTTAAGAGTACTAAAACAACTCACGCCATGCAGAAATTTTTCGTTGATCACGTCAAAAAGTACTCGAAGCCAGTCAATATCGTCGTTGAAGGTGAGATTTTCTGCGATTGCATCGCAACAGAACTTGACTACGGGGAGGGATCTAAGTTCGCCATTTTCAATTACGATCGCGGAGATATCGTAGCTACTTTTCCCTGGACCACTGGTGTTGAACTTGCGAACATCAGTAAGTATTTCTCACCGACGACCCATAGTTGCCTTTGGGTCGATCCGGACAACTTTTTCATGCAGAAACCCGGTCCTTTGGGCGTGTACAATGCAGTTATGAAGCAGATTGAATGCGAAAATGCACGTTTTGAATTTCCGTGGTAGTGTCTAACTGTTCAACTTTTCAAAGGGGTCTTTGATGCCTTTACAACTCTCTCCGATTCGCGCGAACTGTATTTTGAATGCGTTAAGTATAAAAATAAAAATTCGGTTCATATTTAAAATGTCTGACAAATCGGCCAAGGTATTAGCTTTACTTGCGCTGTTCGGTGGCGGGGGGGCGTATTTTTTCTGGAATAAAAACGAAAAGCGTAAAAAGGCATGCAAAAAATGGTTTAAATGCAACGAAACAAAATCTACTCTGGACACTACTGGATGCAAGTTCCCATTTAAGTACCAAGGCAAGACTTACACAGAGTGCACGACCGACGGCCCCGACACCTTGCCCGGCTTCAGGCCACTGTGGTGCTCGACTAAAGTTGACAGCAACAACCAACACGTATCTGGCAATTTCAAAACCTGCACCAGTGCCGACTCCGACTGTGATTCAGAGCTGGAAGATTTAGCAACAGATTGTTCAGATGTATCTGTATCTGAAGAATCAGTCGAATCTCTGGACTACCAGGAAATTCGTGTAAAAAGTGAACTAGAACCATATCTTACTACTAGTTGTAGTTTAGAAGCACACACCGCAAGTGTGAAAAAATCCTACGATGCCAAAACAACTACTAATTCCGTAGGGGGTAATTTTGAATTTGAAAATGAAACATTTGCTGATATACAAAAGTTTGTACTAAAGGGAAATAAATACTGTACTGTCACTTTCCATGAATCCCCGCATAATGAGAAAGGCTTAGGACAAACTGTACACGTTAACAAAACGGAAGGTACCGCAGACATGATTATTGAAAAAGACGATCAATTTTGGCCAGATTTTCAACCACAAAGTTTCACGCTGTATAGCGGCGACGAAATTCCGTATATAAGCACTGGATCAGACACTTTGCAACCGTGTTTCAAGTGTTCTGTAGCGTATAATAACAATCTGCTTGACCTTGAAGAGGAACACTGGGGAGCCTGGGTCGAACCACCAGGAAAAGCCATAGGAACGGAGACAGCTCTGTCAGGAGCAGAGATTGGGACAGAGGGGACGGGGACATCGGACGACACTACCGGTAGTGGTGATGGGGTTAGTGGTGCACCACCAGCTGCAACATCAGACGAACCAACTCCCGCGGTCGCTCCTTATCCATCTGAATGCGAAGAAAGCTTCATTTATGTAGACGCCAGCACTGGCAAACGAAAGGACGATATAGAGTACGGTGACCCAGCTAAAGGCTATGCTGGGTGTGTTTCAGGAAAACAAGCCCCATGGTGTGCGATAAGGGTTGTTCCCTTTCGCGTGAAAAAAGAGAATGGAAGACAAGAAGAGTTTAAAACACCAAATGTGTACAGGGAAGTTGGTGCTATGAAAAACCAGTTTCCGGGGAACAAAACCCCCTACGGCTGGAGATATTGTTCGTGAGGCTCTAGAGTGACCCGGAAGATTGTGGAGTGACATGACCCGCGCTACCAAGCTTCGAACGATGTGCACCAAGCTCAAGGCGATCCGGGAGAAGTTCGACGAGGAACTGACGGCAATGAAGGAGTCGCAGAAAGAGCACCGTAGTCGCATGTCTGCTTTGTCCAAGAAGTTCGAGAAGCGTATTGAGAAGTTTGAAGTTCTGAACGAGAAGCGCGCTTTGTCGGGTTACAATCTCTTCATGCAGCATTGGAGCAAGAAGAACCACGGACAGTCTCGCTTAGAATTCATTTCGTGGGTGGGAACTAAGTGGACGAAGCTTTCCGAAGACAAGAAAGAGAAGTGGCGCCAGAAGGTGGCATAGATACTTTTCCCGAAGCCGAATGTGACAATTCGGGCCTACATTCGCGCGCGGTTATACACGAATTGGCAAACGGTTTCGGTTAAACGAAAGTTGCAAAAGTGTTTTGGTTAAATGAAAGTTGAAAAGCGGCGAATATAAAAATGTAAAACGTTTCAAATGTCTAGTGTAAATTCAGATGAAAGCAGTTCACGGCCATGGTGGCTTACCGGCCCCATGGGATACATTATATGTTTCGCACTCTTTCTTCTTGCTGTGCATTATACTTTACGCTAATGGCTCAAGAGGATCTGACGGTGACTGAAATGTCGAGGCGCCGAAGCCGATCTCGCTCACCCCGTGGAAATGAAGTCGTGTGGTGTCGCGTGACACAAGAAGGCGAAACTATATTTCGGACATTGGATGTCGAAGTCGCTAGTTCTCGCTCAGCGTGGTTTCATAGTCGTTTGCGCTGCTCAGATAAAGTGATTGACTTTTCAGTTTACTCTTCTCATTACTGTGTACCAGAATCACTGTGTGACCTCTTTTTCGAATATCTCAACAACAAAGAAGTCCCCTATCCGTTTGATGGCCGCTTGGCAGGAGAACCAGAGGTCGAGGATCTAGTTGCTTATTTTGGCCTGTAATTGAAACCGCAGCTGATCGAGAGATCAGCCGTCTTGTATGCTGTGATGCGCGTGAAAATAATTACGTATACGATGTAAAATGTCGACCGTCGGTACACGAGGATTGTTGATTACCTTGGCATTGCTCTCGTTTTCAGGTGGTATATATCTCCGTTCAATTAACCGCACTTACAAAGGAAAAATACAGACTACAAACTGCATTGATAACGTTTGTTATTCCATAATTAAGTACAACAAAACAAATGGTGCAGAGGAGGAAATTCAATTAGAAACGGGCAACCGCCATGCGTCACCGGGTTCAAAAATTATATTGGAATATAATAAAAACTATCCAGAACAAGTTAATGCGTGTTGTCGTAGGAAAAATTTAGAAAAATTTTTATTTATACTGGGAGGTTTGTTTTTCATCGCCGGTATGGATTTAGTATCTATTTTTTCCCCCTCAAGTGTTATTAGTCGCTTGACCAGTGGTTAAATTTATCCATGTCACAGCACTGTTTTTAGGATATTCGTAATTTTCGCATGGTTGTATATCCGACAAGACATACATATAAAATGGAGTTTTATAATGTTGAATAATATTAATATCATCCCCCAAGCAATGTAAATGTTCGTAATTCGACAAAGTTTCCCAATTCAATTCAACTTGATAATCAATTTTGCACTTTGCGCGAACGACTCCCCCACGCCTTATTCCATCTTCGATTTGCACTGTCTCACACAATGCAATTTCCATTCCGTTTTCAAACCAAGCAGGGAGTTTTTTCTGCCTTAGTTCACCTGTTTTATTTCCTGATAATATTTTTTCGAGTGGTAATCTTCGTATTTTAAGCCCCTTCATTTCCCTTGAGCCAAGGCTGAAGTATGCCGGTTCGTATCGAAAAGGAATACCCTGTTATTATGAACCATGTTTCACAATACGGTGGATATTTGGATTTAATTATTGATGATGTTTTCGTTGAAATTACGAATTGTGGTATCTACAGGTATGGCTATAATAAATCATCCAATCAATACGGGTGGATCTATTCATATTGTATTGATGACATTTATCAAAAGGAAAAGAATACGCTTCTTTCAGTATTCGTCAAAAAATACGAATTAAAAAAAGGAATAATGGAATATATAAATTATATGCCTAAGAATGAATTTTTGGAATTACAATCTATGTCATGGAATGAAATTATACATTTTTTATGCGATAAATTCAGCAGTATAAATAAATTGGACTTTGGTAGCAAAAGAAAATTATATGACTTAGAGCCGCAAGAGATTCTTCGTGTATTAGATCGTGGCTTTTTTTTTACAAATAAATGTAATCCATCTGCTATTGTTATGGCTAGAATTAAACAACTTCAATAAAAAAAATGTTATTCGCGACTAAAAAAGTAAAATGCAAAAGTTTTTAAAAAATTTTGATGGTTCCAGGGACGAAAAATTCGCTAAAATAGTACGATATTTTGACGCAAATCTTGACGAATTACTCCAAGAGGAAAGTACGTTACACAATGTTAGCATTCTGATGGACCTTGGAAATGTTCCAAATGTAAAAAAACTTGAAAAAATTTCATCGCAATACAATGTAGAAGCGTTTGCAGATGAAATGTACAACGGACCAGGGGTAAATCCTAAATTATGTGAAACTGTAAAAATTCACCGTATTTCAAAAGGTTGTAAAAATGCAGCTGATACACATATTGTATGGAGAGTATTCCAATTGTGTCAAAATGAAGATCAAACAATTCACATCATAACAAGAGATAAGGGATTCATGCAATTATCCGAAATCGCCAAAATGTATAATTCAGTAGTATATTTTCATGTTTCTGTCGAAGAATTGCTTTCCATTTTCAATTAGATTCGTTTGTGCTTTCCGTAGTAGTGTCGTCAGTTTTGAAAACTGTGATATTGCGAAGGTATTCACTTTTTTTGATTTTAAAACGGACGAGATCGTCATAATAACGCTTCTCCTTGGCGTCATCGATACTCCATCCTTGTAATTGTAAATTAATAATTTTATTCTTGTGCACTACAATCTCAGATTTTGTATAGTAAGTGTAAATGTAATCTTCGTCTTTGTCTGCATCCCGCGTAAAAAACATTCTCGAGCCTCAAGATGTGGCTCGGATCACACCCTCGATGCTTTGAAAATTTGACACCTGAGCAGTACATAAGTCAAATTAAATTATTAAAAGACATGGGTTTCCGAAAAAGAACTCGCTTCACGACGCTCCGAGAATCCAAAGTTGTGAAAATAACATCAGCATCTTCAAAATAAAATCTGTTTATTGTTAAAAATGCTATCCGTTCTTGGTAATATTTACGATCCATCTAAAGTCAATGGAAAATATCAACTGATGCTACTAGGCGTTGATATTTTATTACTTTACACAATTTTTGCTAGTGTTTATTTACTGGGTGACGAAGATAATGATATAGATACTAACAAATCTTTTATCACAGTACCGCTTGGATTATTGAAACTAAATGTAATCGCGGGTACGGTAATGTTTTACTTAGCAGCAATAGTATTCATATCGTATTTACTCATGAACCGAAAAAATCCAGATCTTCCATCTGTATTTACAAGAATGACTGACTACGTACCTATCAGATAATTTACTCGTCATCTTCTGAGACTTGATCTACAGGTACTTTAGTATCTGATATGAATTTTTGATATTTATACGGTCTTTTTTCAGGATCGGTAATTTTTGCTTGTTTGTTCTTTACATCGATCGACATCGCTAGTGAAAAATTAATTCGTAAAGTCGGAAGACCGACATGGTCACATAAGTTCAGTTTTTTGCATTCTGCCGCAGAGTAATACGTATCCACATGACCCATATCGTTAAAAAACGTACTTGGCAATCCTACGTGTTTGCAGACTTTGTCATTCAATAATTTATCACTTTTTGCAAGGTGTGTTTGTAAAGCTTGACTATCACACGTTTTAACTGACTCCAGATTGAACGATGATGCTTCGTGGCACATAATGAACGAATTCGGACACATATAGCGCAATCCATTGCTTCCCATCAGAAAAATTACGGCTGCGGCGGAAATAGCTTTTGAATTTACAATTGTTGCAATTGGGGTGACGACAGCATCCATGGCTGACAGAATTGTGTGTAATGCATCTACACAACCGCCATCGCTATTTAAGACCAACGGTATAAATGGCAATCCCTTTTTATCAAGATCATACAATTTCGCGCAAACAACTGACGCAGATTTGGAATTAACTTCACCGTTCAAAGTAATAAAAAAATCATTACAATCTACAGATAAATCATCGAAAAAAATACTCTTCAAACAAATTTCAGTATTCATGATAGCTTTTATAGGTCTGTTAGATTTTATAAAAGTCAAAATATATGTTTCTTTACTGGAATAATTATACGCTCAATTGGAAGAGCTAAAATTCGTCTCGATTTTTTTTTCAAAAACCGTTTTTGTTTTTTTAATATTTCTTTCTTTTCTTCGCGAATTTCTTCAGTTTCGAGTCTGAATTCGCGTAAATCTTGTTCGAGTAGATCAATTTTTTCGCGTTGTCGATCGTAGCTTTTCAAAAGTAATTTTATTAATTTACTATTAGACGAGTTAGTCAAACTGTATTTGCGCATAATTCGCATTTTGTCTTTGTCTGGTAATTGAATGTTATCTAATTCAATATTGGAGGATTTGCACATAGGACAGCTCTGATGACCAGATCGGAACCAATTGACAATGCAACCAGCGCAGTAAGTATGGTTGCACTCCAAAGTATGTCCATTTTCAATTGTATCTAAGCAAATCGGACAACACTGCATTATATGCGAAAGCCTTGAGCAAAAAAAATGTAAATTATCAGCAAAATGCTTGTTATTGAGGAAAAGAAAGCATGTTATAAAACTGACGGTACTGTTCAGGACATTAGACAAGAAATTGCGGACATTTTTTCGCTAGATCCCTTTAACTTGCGATTTATCGAAGACGGTCGTCAATTAAAGGACGAAGACTATACTAAAAGTGCAATTGTAACTGAACGAATTCACGGTGGGTTACCGGTGTTTCTTCCGTTTCTCTTGGGACTTCCGGCTGCCTTTTTGAGCTCAACCGTAACTATTACACCAGCGGTGTTAGCTGGTACTGCTACTTTTGCTGCTGTTGGTATATCTGGACCCGTACTAGGGCAATATATGACGAACCAAGATTTAAAGGCAGCGCGATCCGAAGAAGAGCGTCATTTAAGATGGGAAGAGCAACAAAATAAAGAACAAAAAAGTACGACTGAAATGTCAGCGAAAACAGCTGGATTACATAAATCGGAAGCCGCGCTGTCGAGAGCGGAAGGAAAATTGACGAAATCATTGGTTGCTCGTCAAGTTATTGACGGTACTATAGAGATAGAAGACCTGACAAAAACGCAAATCGATTTGATTGAGCAAGCCGATGAATTGAAATTACGGGATGAATACGTGGAAATCTGGAAAAAAAAAGGAAAAAGACCGACAAATCCCAAGTATATTTTAGCATTTTGTATCGCAGTAGCACTCCTAATTATATAACCTTTTTGGCTCAGCGGACATGGGTGATTCCGGTGATTGGAAGATGATCGCTGACGCGATGGCAGAAGTTGATCTGGGGGCCATCCGGGTCAATTCTGAGCATGCCAGCAGCGTCGAGATCGAACTGACTCCCATTGTACCGAAAACGAAGAAAACCAAACATAATTTTCGTCGCTGTCGATTCCGGCTTTCTCTTCGTACCATTCCCGAGGAGGAGGATGAGAACAGTCTGAAGTAGGGAAGAGACAGGGGAGTCCCGCAAACGGGGTCGTGTCCCCTGATAGTCCCGGACTGGTAGTAGTACCACGAACCGGGGTAGATGATGATTTTCTACCTGTTATCACTCACCGGGTGAATTTTTGACAGGGCATGCTAAATCCGAATTTATCAATTCGGTCTGATTGAAGGGAACAAGTTCGAAATCGCAATCGTCATCACACCGAATTGAGGCACTTCGATTCTTCAGTCTAACTTTATATAATTCTTCGTCGGATATTCGCATCAGATACCAGACATTTGCTATTATAACTGATTTGAATTCGTTATTGAATGACTTCGATCTGACCGTTTCGCCAGAAACTGTAATCATACTGGAGCCTCAGGGGTGTTTGTCGCGGTGATCAGCGGCGCGCAGTACGTGATCAGCGGCGCGCAGTACGCTTACGCTTTCCTTTCGACGCCTTTTTCATCGTTATCAATTTCGAAAAAAGGTATTTAATTTTTCATTGACATTTTGAATACAATGTTGTAAACACGAACTATCAATTTGAATATTTTGTTGTTGTTCAAAATCGAAATATTCAAAAAAATTGTTTGTTTCATTTGCATTAATATATTTATAATAGCGAACGACTCCACACAATCCTTTCAAATTCGAACACATTAAAATATTATCAACTCTGTGCAATTTGTACGATAAATACTCATCTTCCACGAACAGAAGTAAATCAATCAACAATTTATCATTGAAGTTCTTACTTTTTGATAATTGTTCAATTTTCCGTATGCATGCTAGAGAGGTGTTTCTGTTAACATTTACTGTTTTTACTGGGTGATTGACAAATTTGATCACATTGTCAACAAATTCGCTTTTTTTAATGTCGCTGTCTACCGATGTGTCTTTGCAAAGATGTACGTTTGGAGAATGAAAACTGAGCCTTTTTAGCAATTCACTTTCCCAGCTTAGACACATCAATTTATGTGGGAGCGTGGAAACCGGTAAAACGAAATCACTCCATACCATCATGTGTCTCCCCCTTCTATCTTCCCAAAACTGTTGCGGTTGAGAGAATACATCAGGTATCTTTTTTTGATACCGGGAAAGATTTTGAAAAATATCACTCGGATTGAAACGTGCAAGAAGATGTAAAATATTTGATTTCGTATAATCACCAAATACTCTACTTTGCGTGTCAAGTTTACCAGATTTGTTTAAAACGGAATTTTCTGCAGCTAATTTATCTCGTAATGAAGACAAAGCGGAAAGTATTAAAAATATTACAGTATACATTATGTAAACTGTATTTTCTGTAATTTCAGTCTTTTCCGGTAAATCTCGATATAAATCAATATCTGTAATATAATCTAGGAAAAAATTTTGTAATACATTTTCGATTAAACCGTCGTTCATTTGATACATTTCACATTATTTTTTTGAAATAGAATAGTCAAAATGGCATGATTACAACGCTTGTTTGTTTTTTTTTTTTTTTTGATATATGGTAAAGAAGAATGATATTTTACATTATATTTTTTTAAGTTGAATACTCAAAATGCTCTGCACCAAAAAGTTTCTTATAATAAACGATGGAACAAAATTAGAAGAAGCAGAATCGCGCTTAGCAAAAATCACAAGCGGTAAATTCGTAAAGTCATTAAAACAATGTGCTAATAAAATTAGAAAGGGTGGTCAAAAAGTAACTTTGGATGAGTCTGTTGTATCGGGATAAAAAAAAATTTCAGGGAATTGATATACATTGAAATCGTCAAACTGAAAATGATATATAACTTTGTCAATGCAAGAACGACAACAAAAATCTAGGTAAGGTATACTTTTAAACATTGAATGCCCCATAGAATAATAAATAGCGGTATCAATTTCATTATTTTGACAATCACACATCATATAAGAATTGATATCGAAAAATTTTTTTTTATTTTTATTTTGCTTTAGCTTTGGTAATCCACCTTCAAGTTTATTAATTGGTGCATTCGATATGGAAATGCGATTTGAAAATGCATGAAGGTTTAAGCAGTTTTTAATAACTGCATTCATCCACGTCGATGTTTTTCTATAATACCAAAATTTGTAAATTTTTAAAGCTGCTACAAATTTTCTTAAGGAATTTTTACTTTTACGATGTACTGCTGAATATTTAACCTTTTCACTAGCGGTGAAAAATGAACAAATTGGTATAAAAGTGATATCGATCATACCACCCCTAGAGCCTTGTTCGACTTCTTCTGCTTCGTCTACTTCTTCTACTTCTTCTTCTTCTACTTCTTCTACTTCTTCTACTTCTTCTGCGCCGCTGACGCGGTGCAGTATAATATGGATTTACCATGGGTTGCGCGCGAGGAGGTCCGAACGCAAATTGTGGTGTTGTGGGGGCTGCGGGCGGTCGAACTAGTGGTTTATTCTGCAGTTTAAACCTAGGTTTTGGTTCCTGTACTGCTGGAGGCATTACATTTGGAAAACTAGACTGCATGTTACGGATATACTCGGAAGTTGGATCTCCTGGTCGTATTGTTTTAGACGGATCAAAAGCAATCGGTGCCGCCGGTGTTGGTGCCGCCGGTGTCGGTGTAGCTGACCCTTTCATGGCTTTTAACTGATTCAGTTCATTCCTTAACTTTACATTTTCCTCAACGATTTCCCTCTCTCTCTTGTTCGCTTTATCCAAAACTTGCTGTACATTCGCTGAATTCCTCTGATTCGCTTCCAGGCACTGTTTGAGAGCAGCGTCCATTTATAAACTAATAAGGAAAAAAAATATAATCTGAATTCAAATGTCGAAAAAATTAGATAGAAATGAACTTATAAAAAAGGTAATGAATTTAATGATTGTTCATTTGGTTTTGATCTACACATCTGAAAAGACGTCTGCAACTGCTTTATCGGGTCTTTTAAAAAACCCTATTTCATTCTTTTCAGAATTTTCGTATGATAAAAGTGATAAGGAAACATATTATGATAGCTTAAGAAATAAATATATTGATAAAGACGAATACCAGCAATACAAAACAATGGTTCTTTCTAATTTCCAAAAAAGTAGAGCATACGAAAAAATGTATATAAAAAGAAACGACGAAGTTTATGAAATGTAAAAAGATTTATATTTTATTTCAAACAAAACCCCAAAAATGAAAAGAAAATACACGCAACTTTTTGAAGACACAATCCAATTATTGGAACAAGACAAGAATGACACCTTAGAAATACTACAAAAAAACCAAGAAAATTTATTTGACTTAAAAGAAAAATTTAAGCAGTACTCTCAACAAAGCATTTCTATATTAAATACCGCTATAAAGGAAAATAATTCAAAAAGGAATGCATACTTCAAACAAATCAAAAAGGCTACTGCTTGTATTAAATTAGCAAATGATATGACAAAAACATATGAAAACAAACTACTCAAAGAAGTTGAACAAAAAGAAGTCTATAGGGCTATGTACAAAGAAGCAGACGAAGAGGTCGAACTATTAGAAGAATCAACGGTTAATCTACGAATGAGTATACAAGAAAAGGACGAAGAAATTGTAGAATTAAAAAAACGTATTGATTTTATTGACGAAAGTAAAGCCATAAATCACGTGGAAGAGCACAAAAATTTAAAAGTATTAAAAGAGTTAGTAAGTACAAAAAAACCTATTATTTCAGAATTAAACGAACTCTTTAAGGATATATCCGAGTGTGTAGACGAGCATTCTAGTGAAGAATCCTCCTGCATTATATGTAGAAATAAAAGAAGTCAATATGCCTTCAATTGTGGACATCTTTGCATTTGTGAAAGTTGTTTCGAAAAAACTCCTAAACAATGTCCTTACTGTAGGAAAAGGTCAAACGGATTTAAAATTTTCACTATTTAGGTTTTTTTTTATTTTCAAATGATTGTGAAATGGCTACTAATAATACAAGTGAATTTTCTGCAGAAGACGTATTAGCTAAAGCTATGGAAGATAACGAATGGATGAAAAAGGCGGAACCAGATCGCTGTTCATTTTGTTGTGATATAGTGGGCGGTGGAACGGACTGTGTAAAGAAGTGTGACAATATGGAATTGCAGGGGGGTGACCCTACTGATCTTGATTCGTTAGAAAATCGTATGAATAAATGCTTTGACTGTTTTGATGCAAATATAACAACCGTACCTGTCCCCACTAATACATGTCGATATGATTTGGATTATATGGCAAAATGTTTCAAAGGAGGATGTGAAGATAAAGATGGATGGGATCACGCCAATAAACATAGAGTAGAACAATGTTACAAAACACAATTAGAATTTACAAAGTGCTTTAAAAAACGCTTAAAAGAGAGTCCTATGTTTAGAGCGCAGTGCGAAAAAATGGGTGAACTGTGTAACCCCACACCATTTATGGGACTGTCCTTTATAGCAAAAAACAAAGGAGATTTCGGGAAGAAGGAATTAAGAGAAGGCTTTGGATTGGTATGGGACTCAAAAAGAAAAGAATGGGTTAAGGAAGGTACTATGGATAAAAACTTAGTGCGGGGTCTACTAGGAGATTCGTTACTTGGAGGTAACGAGACAGATTCGTTCGGAACCGTGCATGAAACACACTATCACCAATGTTTAAGCAGAGCAAAACAAGCAGATAAATCTGGATTTTTTCATCCGTGTAAACCCCTTGGTGGAACGCATACAGAAGATTACAAATTTCCATTCCTTCCGTTGCTTAAGATACAAGGTCCAATGCTAGGAGCATCGTTTGCGGTAGGTAAGTATACGACTATGGGTCTAGCTGGTGGAAGCAGAGAAGGTCCTATTGCGTTAATAGAAATGCTTCTCGATGCTGGGTTAAATTGGAAAGCGGACAAACATGACTCTACGAGGAAAGCAGAGAACGCGCAAGCATTCCAAGATTTAAACGACGAAATCGCAAACCACAGAACTGCAATGATGAATAAAATAAGGAAGGGGAAAATTACAAAAGCGGAAATGGAAATGACAGTTAAACGAATTGAAGCTCTAGAAAAAGAAAGACGTAAATACGATAAAGCTGTATTTGACCTTATAAGCGAGTTCAAAAATGATCCAATGTTCTTAAAAATAAAAACAAAATTTGAAAAAGATACAAGTGGTACTACTAAAAAAGAAAGAGCGAAAGTAAAAGTGGTTACGATGATCGCGATCAGCGCAGTCGTCATTTTGATTTTTCGTCTATTGTGGGCGCTTTTCAGACGATAATCGACAACGATATTTGACAAAAAAAAAGACCATCCATACAAAAAAATGCCTGTGATTTTAGGAGCTGTGGTACCGATGTGGAAGTTAGCAACATTCAGTCTTGCCATCACAATGGGCGGTTTTGCGCATACAGCGGGTACCGGAATTCATACCATTAATGTAAAAAAAAAACTTGAGCAGGATGCCCGTAAACGTCACAAGCGAATGGAAGATATGCGAAAAGAAATTGCTGAAGCTCACAGATTAGAAAGGAAATATTTAGACGAAGCGAATGAAGCAGATAAAGCGAATTTGGAGGAGTCTAAGAGATTAGCTGCCATGAAAAGGAAGGAAATCGAAAACAAGTCCAAAGCTTTAGAAGAGTTAATAAAAACTAAAAAAGCGCATGAATTAAGAGATAAAGAGGTAATAGCCAAACAAGGAAGTTCCAAAAATGATAATCAGATTCTTCTTATTGCCATTGCTTGTCTTCTTCTTTTAGCAGTCTTTACGTAGGCTCATGTCGGCTCTGGTCGAATCAATCTTAAATTTCTTCGATGACGATGGTAATTTTGCCATGCTATCTGACTGTCTGAAATGCAAAAATTTACAACCAAGATTACTTGATTTTTTTGTGACTCAATACTGTAAGAATGATCCAAAATTCATATATATTAACAAAAATAATCAGAATTTGGGTATAATTGATATATATACATCATATAAACTTCAGCTTAAAAGCTATCATAAAAGACGCTTTAATTTGTTTGAAAAAAAGAGTGAAATAAAGTTAGAAAGAGGCGGTAAAAAACTTCAGGTTTCCATTGCCAAATTAAACGTTTATAAATGGTTAATAGAAAAAGATGTACTAAATTATATAACCACGAATCAAAAAAATATTCAGAATGAATATTATGCATTTCGTAAGGCTTCGCTTTTAAAATCGTCTCACGGAGTGCGAAGAAGAGGTAAAATGACTACTTTTTTAAAAAATCCAATTATTTTAAAGAAAACTCCGAAGAAGTAGTCATTTTTTTTTTTTCCCATCGCGAATAAAATATGTTCGAAGACGATCATAGATTGTATTATTTAAGAAGTCCCTCATTTTTCGGGCCGAAATATTGGGATGTTTTGTATTTAACCGTTCTAGGTTTTCCTTTAACGTTGAAACCTATACATATTAAAGAATTTACAAATTTGTTGAAAATGTATCATGTATTTCTACCGTGTGAAGTATGTAGAAGACATTTTGAAATTGAAGTTCAAAAATTGCGTAAATTTGAATCAAGAGATGAAGCCCTTCGAGAAGTTTTACGCCTGCATAATTCTGTTCGTGTAAGATTACACAAACCTCCTTTAAAAGAAAGTGATATTGTAGATCACTTTTACGGACAATATACTTTGAATCATCGACTTTTATTACTTATACTTTTCCTTGTAATTGTCCTACTTTCACTCATCGTACAGAGATGGGCCTAAATGTGTTGTTAAAGGATTCGCACTTTGCCTGTATCTCGGCTGTCTTTGTTGTCCTGTGTACATAACACGACCACTGGGGTCTTCGTAACTCATATCGTAAATGTATGGATTCATTGCCTCTTCATTCTCTTCTTGCTTAGCGTATCGATACGGGGACTCTTCTGTTTCGACTTTTGAATTTAATGCAATTAACCGTGTAATTTTATTTATTTCTTGCCTATATTTGGACTTTTTGAAAGCCGTGTAGGCTGCGATTAGACTGGCTGAAACGCATACAATGATAAAATTTGATCCTAGCATTGACATCCATATCTCTTCCACTCGCCGGGGGAGAAAGGGTACATTTCGATTCAAATTTAAGGATATCATCATGATAACCATAAAACAAATAAAAAAGCGTAAACTGCTATTCTCGACCTCCGATTCATTTGTAGCGTATATCGGAGATAAACTGAAAGGATCGTCTAATAAATTAGAAAAATTCATCACGTACGACTCGTTAATTATATTCCGCCTTTCGTACAATTCTTTATTTTCATTTTCCTTTTTCTTGTGTATTCTCTTCGTTCTTGCTTGATCACTTTGTTGAGAATGGTCAACATTCATTTGTCTTAAATCTGCTTTGCTTTCCTTCTCAACGCGATTCAATAGACTCATTTTTCTAATCGTTTGATATTTTTTGAGGGATAATCTCAGATTTTTCCATTTATCTCCGAAAATTTTGACAGTAGATCAGTTTTGTTCATAGTTGGTTGATTTGCAGAAGTTATAGCCTTCATCATCATCGGTAAATTTTTTTGTACTAGGTCTGCAATCTCTCCGCCACCTTCCATTGCACCAAGTTCGGGTCCCGCCAGAGCACCTTCCATACTCCCCGCCAAAACTTTAAATAATTCTTCAGGAGAGGTATTCTCGGACGATAAATTTTCGGTTTGTTCCTGTAATTTTGTATGCATTAAAGCGCTTATAGACTCAATTTGCGCAATTGTATTGTCGTCCATTTGACTAACAGCGTCTATAACACTATAACACATCTTGGCATGCATGAGCATCATATCAATTTCTTCTTGCGTGGGATCTTTTTCACCTGTAATAATTTTTGCATTTCTCAAATCTTGAGGTTGAATATGTTCCATTGAAAGCAATTCCGCTACCGGGCTCATGTGTCGCTTTAATTTGGAGATAAGTTTCTTATCCTTTGTATTTTCTATAACGACCTTTACATCTTCATAAGTATCTTCATCCATGTACTCTTTGCACGCGTCAACATAGTGCAGTGCGAGGTGACGAACGGCCTGAACGATTTTCATCTTTTAATTAAAAAAAGATTTTTTTTTACCAGAATCTTTTAACCAAAATTACAAGAGAAGACGTCACATTTTGAAATCACTTTATGAACCTTCGCAAAACCAATAATTATTTCAATTACATCGTGACCACTTTTCTCGTATATTTTATGCAGGTTTGCTGAACAGTGTTTATAAATGAGTTTTTTACCCAAATGATAAGCGATTTTCTTTTTGGTGTACCCCTTTACCTTTTTTTGGGACACACGAATGGATTCGAGCATACCGCATACCATCGTTATTGTTTTAGTTACAAGGAAAATGTCATCTAATGAAGGATCATATGCAACCTCCATGAAAGCTCTCTCACACTTATCATAGATAGAATCTAACACGGCTGTTTCAAATTGATTCAGTTCTTCAAATTCTATTTCCATTTTTTCACACGTTTAGATATTTTTTCTAAACCCCCAAAAAAATGAAACGGAGATGGGATTTAATGACAACAGATGACGTGTACAAAGTATCACATAAGAAAAGATGCTTAGCGATTGACGCTCCACCGTGTAATAGGATTAATATTCAAGTACCGAACTTTTGCATTGTTTACGTCAATATGAATAATTTTCCTTCGCTTGCATTCGTTCGAAATGATGCGTATAACGAAACCGGATATTGTCTGTCAACTCCAGAAAATATAATTCAGACACAAGAAGAACTAATCCAGGCAGTAAATCAAATTCGTACTATTGCAGAACACGGTGTGTGTGCCGTTTCCTTGAGTTTAAAAGATTTTCAACGAGGAGGATATGGACATGCGATTTCGGTATTATTTTACAACTCTGAAAAGGGACTTTTAACGTGTGTTATCAGCGATCCTAATTCATATATACAGAACAAACAAATAGAAGCTATGACCTATGACGAGTTTCGGGTCGAGAAAGGTCATATAACAGCAGCATTCGTAAACTTCTTTCAAGCCGCTGGAAGCGAAGCTATAAACGTAATCGAATACCCCATTATTAGTACGAACGTTGGAAACATCGGAACTACATTAGAAGGAATATGTGCGTCTGAATTGGATATAATAATCGCTTTATTACGAGCTATTTCATGCGGTACATTGAAGTACAAGTTGTCGGGTATAGAATGGAGTGTACCGATTCCAAAAACAAATTACGAACTGATGCAGATCGTTTTCGATTTTGCAGAAAATATCAAACCGGAAGTAAGAAAGGGAGATGATTACGATAGATGGTGGTCACGATACGATAACAATGTCGACCAGGTTGTCAAGGCTGTTTTAAAACCATCTCTGAATATTACAGTAAATGTAGCAAAACAAGTTCGTAGGAATAATACACGACGACGCAGAAGTAAACGAAGCAAACGCAAACGTCGAAGTCGTGCGAAATAAACTTTTTTACATTCGTGTTCTTTGTAGATCACTTTTTTTTAATTTTCTCGCAGCAAACCATGGCGAAGGAAAAATACTAGCTGCGTAATTGTTACGGGAATAAAAAAGATATCCAGTGTATGCGCATGGATATTTTGGAGTAACGCATTCTTCGTCTTTATCAGCGCTTAGTTGCTTATTTGCAATAAACGGAACGACTGTGCGCGGTGTCATTTGACTATTCATAGTTTTTTTTTTCTCGACTTAGAAAAAATGAGTCAAATATTAACACCAGCTCTGATGGTATTAATTGCTCTCGGTATTGCGTGCAAAGCCAATGACGATAGTGATGTGGTAGCAGGAGATTTAAATTATTCTAATATGGCTGGACCTCAAGGTGGAAAGCAAAATGCATCAATGAAGGCGTCTCAGGAACCGAAAACACCTTCGTGGGCTGTCGGAGCTCGTTTAAATAATACAAATTTGGGTATCACTGCAAAGAAGAATTTAGTCGGCAAAACTCTTATTCAGAAAAATTCAAAGGTAGGCACTTTTAACTTTTTCGACGAACAAGATGTAGAACGATTCACGTACAAGGAAGTGCATACTTCCAAAGGACTACCTGGTTCGGAAGTACTTCCGAGTGTGGTGGAGCCACTAGCGCTAGGAAGTGGCCCCATGGGTGCCAGTATTTATACTAGACAGAGAATTCCACTGAACGACCCGAGAATTCATACGACAAAGGATATCAATAAACTTTTAGATGACCAGCCTTACGAAGCAATCCCGCCGCCTCTGCCTGCATTCGGGCAGCACCAGCCAACGCACGTGGGTGGCGGTGCGCAAAGAGGCAGAATTACGTTACAGCAGAGCACGCACTATCCTTTCAAGAAACCTGACTCTTCTAACTTCTTTGAGGACGATGGACCTTCTTCGATGGCTGCTCCTGTTGGTGCCCCAATGGGTGTGGTCGGTGCAGGCGGCGCGGGTGCTCCACCTAAAGCAAAAAAGGCACCCGCGGCGCCTAAAAAGTCGCCACCATCTGTAAAGGGTACTGACGTCGCGGCATCTTTGCGAAGACCTAACAAGGGATGGTGGGGTCTGTTTGGTTAAATTTTTCCTTTTATTTTTAATCTTATAAACGATCAAAAATGAGTGAGGATCTAGGTCAAATGATCAAAGGTTTCTTAGATCAACACGGACAAGAGAACCAAATGATGTCCGAAATGAAGGAAATCAGGAAATCTAAGAAAGAGTATTGTGAAACCGTAATGAGATTGATGAAAGAAAAGGACTTATTGGTGGTTAGGGTGATGACACACAAGGACGGACCAAAGGATATTATTCTAAAAAAAAGAATCAAAAAGGCTACTATTACACCCAAAATGATCCAGAAAGCATTAGGTGAATACCACGGCGAGATTCTGCAGCAAAAGTTGATAGACGACATAATGCAAAAACTGCGAAATTCGGCAGATTCAGTTGAAACTTTTTCTTTACAAATTAAAAAATTAAAAGTAGACAACTCGGAACCCACAGTTCTGGGTGAATAATTTTCTGTTTTATATCAAATGTCTAGAAAACATCTGTCAGCTAACAATTTAGCTATATATGGAGGGGTAGTATTGGGTGTACTTGGGGGCGTGCATTATTTGATTCACAGAAATATTAAAGTTCCCGTAAAAGCAGACGATGTCCAGAAATTATCAGATATGAATGTTCCTCATGAAACTATATATAATATTCAAAATTCTAAGAAAAGTGACAACGTCGACACAATTGATCCGACTCCAATTGCTCCAATTGATCCGACTCCAATTGATCCGACTCCGACTCGAAGAAAATCGTCAGTAAAGGATCCTACTCCGACTCGAAGAAAATCGTCAGCAAAGGAATCGTCAGACATAGTCGACGCCATTGATCCGAAACATAAGTTTGCAATGAATAACCAGGATATCAAATATGTCAATCCTCCGCCGTCGCCGACTGACGACTTAGATCTTTCGGACCTCCAGCGTCTAACTGACGAGCTCGACCCTGACCCTGACGCTCTTCCCATAGAAGAAGAAAAGACTGAAATATTACGGAAAGCGTCGAAAAAGAAGAAAAAAGTCAAAACTCCCGAAGTACCGGAGAAAATGAAAAGTGCATCCGGGGTACAAAAGTTTCTTGCAGAAAAAAGGGGAAAAGCGCGCATAGTCGGTGGACGCCGAACAAAAACCCCCACAAAACGATAATTCAGGTGTGAAATCGGACAGTTAAATCTGCATTATTGGAAACGTCAAATCCAAGCATTTTTAGTACACGTACAAAATCGTCGCTTTTTAATGCATCCACATCCAAACACCTGCACTGTTTACCAAACTTTTTCATTTCGTCTGTATTAAATTCAGCGAAATTATACATCAAATTGCAAGAAGGTGTTATTATGTATTGATGGCCCTTTCTGACTAAAAGCATGATTTGCAGATTATTTTGAAGAACAGAATGTATAAATCTTCGAATGGGAACACTAATGTCTGCATCGCCAACGTGTACATAGACTTCCGAGTCGATATTCTTTAATTTATGACAATTATGTTTTAAATCTTTTAAGAGTCCACAATATTTTTGTTGTTCCGCAGATGAAAAAATATTACCAAGTTTACATTCAGCTTTCATTTTTTTGTATATCTATAAATTTTTATACAATTTAAATATATTTATTCTTTCTTCGTTGCAGGCCGAGATGTTACAGGTGTCTGGGGAATATCCGCTGCTTCCACTGTGAAGTCGTGAGCCGTAGTTTTACTACCATCTGCTGGAACCCATGTATTGCTAAATTCAAAATCGCCTCCCTTTTTCCAGTTCTTTGACTCATGTCTCCACATTCTATCTCTGTGTAAAAGTTTATTTCTTTTCGCATCAGCAGTTTCTATCGGTGTTATACCACCGTAACCTTTGTACAGAGACGGATCTTCAGGAACCTTGAAAGTGTCTTCGAATAGAACTGAATGAAGAGTATTTTCTTTCGTCTGAGCGCGCATGCGTGGTATTGGGGGTCTAATATCCTTACCCATAGAGTGCTGTAGAATATAATCGGGTCTCAGAAACTCTTCGCGAAACGCCCTTCCGTGTAAGTAGTACTCTGGGAGGGTCGTGTCTCTATCCTTCTTAACACCCCGAACGTATTCCACAGTGAATTGATGCGGACTGTAGAAGAAAGGACGATCTGTATATTGCATACGACATTGTCTTAACTGACTTACGTTACTGAAAACGTATTCGTCCATTTTGGCTCGAGATAAGAAAATAAATGGAAGAGTTCGTCAAATTCAATAAAAAGCAATTTATTGCCGATTCGAAGGCATTAATTCTAAAACATTATCCTGGTATACAATTCGAAAGCGAAAAGCCATACAAGAACACAATAACCATTATTCCAAAAAAGGACGAAAGTACTAGATGTTGTCCTATCGCAATGCGACAACACAGCAAGAATAATGTATACTTTACTATAAATTATTTTTCGAAGCGTGTTTGTGTAAAGTGTTTCAATCCAACTTGTGACCCTCCGTATAATCTGACAGAGGAATCCGATTTACGCACTATCGTAAAGGAAGCAAAAAAGCGTAAAATTATGGGTACTCTCCCTGACGTCCCTGATCAAATTGTGGAAGTTCAAGTGCTTCCACTACAGCTTTCAGATGAGGATTGTTTTGATATGTATACCGCTTTAAATTTCGTATATGTGAAAGCCAAAAAAACGGATAAACGACCAATTTTTTCGGGATGGACCGAAAGTACGCTTGAAGATAATGAAATATTCGAATTGAGTAAATATAATATTGCTATTGCGACTGGTTTAAAAAGTAATATAATTGTAGTCGACGTCGATGTAAAAGACGAAGGTGTTGATTATTTTAAAAAATTGTGTACAGCAAACAATTTCAATTACGGGAATTATACTCTATGTGCACAGACACCAAGTGGCGGTCTTCATCTATATTTCACATATGAAGACATTCCAAATTCTGTTCGACTGAGAAAGCGCGATGGAACTCTAGTGGGTATTGACATTAGAAGTACAGGGGGGTGCGTCATAGCGCCACCAAGTAGTTACGAAAAAGGTTCTTATAAATTTGTTTGTGTGAAAGAACCTCAAAAATGTCCGGAATTTTTACTATCCTTATTTACATGACAAAAAAATATCTATATGTTCTTAAAAATGGGAAGTTTCTCTGATCTGAGACATATGAGTGGTCCGAAGAGTTCGGCATTGGACATGGATTATTATGGGAAGCAAAGAGGACAAAGATTAGGTGAGCTAGACGCTTACACATCGGGGGGTAAAACCGATTTAGAAGTCGCACAGATGATGAAAGGCGATTTCGGCTCAAAACCAAGCGAACTTGCGCAAGCTTTAGATTTAGACAGTAGAGGTAAAAGACTTAGTCAGAGAAGACAGGAGCAAGCGGATGCGGGAAAATCAACAGCAGTTACAGATTTTGAAATAGCCAAAGTTAATAAGGAGATGACCGATTTAATAGAAAAAGAGGCGGGGAGGGCTGGAAAGACGGACTTTCAACAAAAGGCTCAAGAACTACAAGCGCAAAGAGCGGCGGATTTGGAATCCGCACAAAGAATAAAAGATGGATGGGATGAAGCTGTGGATACATTTGAAGAGGAAATGAACATCATCACCGCCCAAGCAAAACTTAATTACTTAGTAGATGACTTTGTAGAAGTTTTAACGGGGCCTGACGTTTTTGGAACACCAGGTAGAGCTTTTAAGGGGATTGATGGTTTTTCGGGGAAGCATAAATTCGACCCTGATATGGAAAAAACTATTACTGCTGCAGCAAATGACTTAATAAAGAATAATAAGTACGAAATGGAATACCCTGAAAAGTTAGCCGAGTTCCAAAGGAAAACCCCAGAACAAAAAGAAGCTTCAATGAAGCAAGCTCAAGCTATTAACGAATATATAGCAGCCAATATTGATGACCTCGATATAACGCAATTAGCAAGATTACAGAAACTTACTGACAGTTGTGCATCAGGACATTTTAGAGATATGTCTACAAGAGAATTGGATATTAACCCAGCAGTCCAGAAGAAACTTATCTTCGAAGCTTTAAAGGATCTTGAAAACCCAACGTTTAACTTAAAAGAATTACCCCAAGAAGAACTTTCAATGGTAGTGGATTTATTGGGGAAAGATCACCCTAATGTCAAAAACCTGTTCCGTGACAGCAGACAATTAGACGCACTTTCGTTTGTAGGGATGAAAATCGAGGATATGAAACCTCGCGAATGGGCAATGAAAGCCGACCTTGACGGTGGTAGTGCTACTATTACGGCGAGTAGAAAAGTATGCAGTGATTTCGCGGTGGAAAGATTGAATGAATTAGCCAAGGATGCTGATTTTGAAGAAATACCTTCTGATCTTATAGGAACGATCAGAAGTATCGATCCTAAGATCCTACGGGACTTCAAAGGTAGAGGAATAGAGTACGAAGCATTAGTCGAGATAGACTTCAAAGCCGCTCTCAAAAAGGATGGAAAACTGCAAGGGGTGAAGGCGGAATTTGAGAAAATACGAGCACGACACCCTGAGGGGATGCCTATTGAAATACAATTAAAATATGCACAGTACCTTGCCCTTAAAGCTTCAGTACTACTAGCCGAGAAGCAACTAGGAAAGACTAGCAGGTGGCCAAGGAGCAAGGAATGGTCAAGAAAAATAGTGACGGCGATTGTTGAAAGGGCCGGTAGATGGATCGACTATTTGTTTTCGAAGTCGAACCGTCAGTGGGCGAAAGGGAAGAACAAGTCGAAATCAGAAGTTCCGATTGCTGCTGGTGCGGCTGTCGGAAAGAAAAAAGATGGTAAAGATATAGCTGAACCCGAACCTCCTGCTGATCGTCCTGTTGATCTTGACACAGTGGACTCCAAAACTGTAATGGAGTCTAAAATGGCAGAGGATGTGTTCAAGGATGCTGCAAAAACGTCCTGGTGGGATACGCTAAAAGAAACCTTTTTAGGTCAAGAAAAGAAGCCAATCAAAAAGGTAAGTGAGAGTCTACCCGGTAAAAATGATCTAGTCTCAAAACCGTCGAGTGAGGACGTCGCACTTGCCGGACAACCAAAAGCTGTGGACCTGGAGGAAGTGGATATTAAGGCTCAAATGCTTAGAGACGCTAGTGGTGTACCCACAACAAGAACACCCGGTGCCTCACTTGAATTTGAAGATCTTCCCTTCAATGCAGAACATATAACAGTGGAAAGCTGGGACCCCCCACGTGGTAAAAAACCGAAAAAAGTTTCAATAGAACAGGCACAGGCTGAATTTGAAATGGAAAACAACTTGCTTGAATCTGGATCGCTAGATTTAAGTCGTGAAAATATCGAGCCCCGGAAATTACCGACAGGTGTCTATGAAAAAGCGAGAAAGAATGCGAAAACCAAAGCAGAAAAAAGGATTGTGGATATAGTAGCATTGTCATTTATGTGGAATTTACCCCCAAAAGCGGTATCGGAAATTGCGCGTGAATTAGAAGCAATCGATGCCAAAAGAGGAGGGACTTTGTACGATGCTGCTACGGTGAAAAAAAGTACCTTAGAAGCTGATTTTTTCAAGAAATATATCAATGAACCAGACTCGATGAATAGTACCCCATCGCAGTATGCGGAAGCGGTTCGATCAAAGATTGCGGGCTCTGATTTTGAAAAAAGAAAGGATTTATCAGTGTCGGCAATCAATGAAAATATTGGGGGCGGCTTAAAGTTGACTCCAATAGAAACGCGAAAGGCTTTAAAACAAGGCAACATTAATAGATCGAAACTCCAAATGAATCCTTTAATTCCTGAGTCTATGATAAAAAATGGCGAGAGACCGACGGTAACGGAGTGGCATAGGCAAGAACTAAACGAAGCAATGGATAAATTTCAATCAGATGTTGAAATTGACTTATCTGAACTCGAAATCCCTGAATTTACTCCTGCGGAAGTAAAAAGTGCCGAGGGTATGATTAATAAAATAGAGAAGCACAATGCAGCACGTTTTCGTCAAAATTCAGAATTGGAGGATGCATTTAACGACTGGAAAGCATCAGAATTACCCGATACACTCAAAGATCAGGTTGAGACAATGGGGGTAGCTCGAACAAACGAGTTTGGGGGTGATAAATCACTGGGGGAAAGCGGCAAAATGGCGAGTGAGGTTATTGTGGAGGACGGAATGCTAAAAACAACGTTAAGAAATGAAAGACTGAAACTGGAGGGAGAGATTATATACCAGCGAAATGGTGGAAAGGAATATCCATCTAAAGAGGGGGTACCCCCAAATGTAATGATAGTTTTCAGAGATGCACCTGACGGAAACGGAAATATTACGAGAATCTTTGACAAGCAAAAGTACGACAATTTGATAACAAACCCGAACAGTAAAGTGTTGCAAGCACTGGAAAAGAAAATGCAAGAGATGGGACTAGATTCAACGAAGTTAAAAAAGTGGGACGACGTTGAAAATAATGAAAACTTCAAAGAGTTTCTAAATAGTAACGGTAATTACTTCAACCAAGAGTTTCTAGACAAACATAAACGAAAGATAAAGTTTGCAAAATATACTGCGAGTGGTGTCGCGGGTGTTACTGTATTGGGTTTAGTAATTTTCTTTTTAGTTGATCCAAAGGTAGGAGCAATAGGAAGCAGAATACAGAAATGGAAAGAAGAGAGAGCGTGTAAATGTGCTCAATTACGCTTGATTGCAGGAGGGGCAGACGGTAAGAAAGACTTGGAAGAGAAAAAGAAACAAGACCCACCTATTCAGGAATTAATAGCATGGGGTGACACCGCATGGACCGCCCAAAATGCAGGTGGTGTGGATCTTGATAAAGTGGTGAGAAGTTGTGAGAATGATTTCTGTGGTGCTGATTGGGACCCCTCACAAGTCACATTTCAACAACTGGATGCATCGCTCGGTGGTGGTTACGTCGGCGTCGTTCGCGTTAACCCAGACGATGTCATGCGTAAACGTACATTTGGTGATGTGATTTTGGAATGGTTAACACCCGGTAATATGATTATTCTTCTTTTTGTATTACTGTTTCTTGGATTCTCAATGCGTGGTCGAATTAAAAGGGGGGTAGCAACTGTTCAAAGCGGTGTTTCGCGAGTAACGAAGGGTAATTTATAGTGAGAGACAGCAATTTTCGACTTACCTATTAACAGTTGGCGACAAGAAATAAAGGTTAAAGATTTAGGCGAGCAAATGGGTATTTGGAAAATTCAACTAAAGAATTTTCGAGACGAAAAAAATATCTATATGCTTCTCCGGGAGGAGAAGGGGGGCGGATATGAGAAGGCAATTTCTACAAGACAAGCAGAAATAGACGCACTTGTATACAACATAAATAGAGCCACGGCATTATTGGACGAAATACTCAGGTTTGATGTACGCGTGATAAAAACGCGACGGACAAATCTACTACACGTACACGTTGACAATCTCTATGGTGATTTTGTTTTTTCTAAACATGTTTAAAAAATGTCGATTTCGTTGCCGGAATTTACTATTACTTCAAAACAGTTTATTACAAATGGGACGCAGAAGATTGAATTAACAGTGCATGACGGAAAGTTATATATTATGTCCCACGAGAACGGAAGTATAATTGGAGGGACGCTCGTACTAGATCCCTTGCCCGACTCAGCGATCTATGGAACTGAGGGACTTTCAAGCAGTGATGGCGTTAATTTCACCTTGACCCTTGGGGAGCAAGATTTTTCTGCTTGGACTCAGGCTGACACTGACGCGCTAATTGCAGCTCTGAAGGCTGAGACGGGAGCCGCGCAAGTGAATATTACGATTGAGGAAGGAAGCGTGAAAGCTGTAGTTGATTTCGTCCTTGCGGCTGGGGCTGATCAGGCAGCCAAGGATACCCTTGTAGCTAAGATTGACACGGTTCCTAAACTCAACGCTATTCTCGCGGCATCACCCAGTGCAACTTTACAGACAGCGGCTACCCAGAACAATACGACCACGGCACCGGTGCAGCAGAGTGTAAAAGTCAAACCAGAGCTCCTATCGACAACAGTCGTGGGTGACAATGTTGTGTTTGATATCCTGGGAGCCTACAACGCTATTCAATGGAAAACGGGTGGATCCTGGGTCACTCTTGCGGCGCCTTTTCCTACTTCTTTATTCGGGGGGCTTGAGGGTACACAGAGTATCGAGTTCCGTCTCATCAGTCCGGATTCGTCCTTACTTGGAATTCCGGCTACTCTCAGTGTATCATTCCCAGCTGCAGGCGGTGGCGGTGGCGCTGGCCCAGCACAGCCTGTGTTACACTTCGACTTCGAACAGAACATAACAGATTCTATAGGCGGGTTGATAACATTCCTTCACAAAACCGGTCAACCGGCCCAATACGTTGATTCTGGTGATGCATACTTGGGGCATGGTGCTCTGCAATGGATCACAAATCAGAGCGATGGCTACCAAATTTACGAACCTGCATTCAACGGACACCAACACAACTTAACGTTCCCGGACAATGCCTATACAGTAGCGATGTGGCTGCGTCTACCGGCTGGTGGCTCCGACTCACAGAAGCAGGTCAAGTTCCAGCTCAGGTATGGTAGTTACAGAATGCTGGTGCTAACATACGCGTGGTCTACTACTACTTTAGCTTCCGGTGCTCAGAACTCTGAAAAATTCATGTTCAATATGGGTAACTTTTCAGATATAACTGTGTATACGGATCAAGCCGTACCGGATACAGATTTCATGTGCTTGGTATTCTCAATAAAAAAGCCCGAAGGTCTTAAGTTGTATAAGAACGGTACACTGGTACATTCTGAGGAGAATGCAGACTTCAACTGGGATGCTTTCGAACAGACCTGGAAAGGGGAGATTGGCAACGGCAACATTCTAATTGAAGTTCTAGAGCAAGGAGATGGAATAGCGGAGATATACGACTACAGAATATACGACTACGCTTTCACTCCGGAAAATGCTGCTGGTTACGCTAATAAAGAGTTTTAAATGGATCGGGAAGGCCATACAACCATATATTAGTACACAATGGAATAATCGAATGGGATGCTCTTCCGTTCTGAGATGGAGTTTTCAAGAAGAGTCGTCCAAAGCGCTCTCGGAGACCATGTGTTTAGAGAGGTCCCGTTTCATCACAGACAAGGTATATTCTCCGCCGTCGAACATGATCACTAGTCGTAATTTGTTATAATTCAGAGGCGGAGGACGCGTCGAAGTCGACGTAAGCGTAGAAGTAGAAGAAGAAGTCGAAGAAGAGGTTAGAAGTATATTCCTTCTAAAAAATATCGTAATGTAGTAAAATGCCAGCTTTTCGGTTCGAGGATCAATTTTTACAAGGGCTCACAATTCGTGTGAAATATAATACGTCCGATTCGGTATCCGCTGTAATAGCAGAATGTGTAAAAAGAGTACAGTCCATTCTGGATCAATTGAATTTAGTAAATTTGGACAAATATGTTAAAGAAAAACACTTTTTCATAGAGGGTAAATTAGACGAAATGAACGAAGATGACATATATACAATCAAGAGTATGGAACAGAGTTTCTTCTAAAGTAACCGTGGCTTTCAATTTGAGGGGACAAAAAAAATCTTACAATCATTTAAAATGGGTACCCGCACTCGTAGTAGAAGACGCAGTAGACGGAGCAGAAGACAATCAAGATCCACGTGGAGAGAAGACGGAAAAACAAAAAGACAACCGAATGAATTTTTTAGAAAAAT
>MDSW01051388.1_pt1 | contig 28358 bp, 28 predicted proteins | sample 811171 | NCBI WGS metagenome assembly MDSW01 (sample SAMN05326641, study PRJNA326480) | marine metagenome | isolation source: seawater | place: Atlantic Ocean: North West | collected 2012 | reverse complement strand
TACTTTGAGTTTGAACTCTTACAAGTGGAGATTCAACTGATTTAAGGTCACCCTTTGAAAGAGAAAAATGATATTCATCATGTATCGTATCTCTCCAAACATTTAATTTAAATTCACCAAATTCGTTTTCTATATCTTTATCGAGAACAGACTCAACGGTTGCATCCATAGATAGTCTATAATCAATTAGATCTGCGATGGTGCCAACTTTAATATTGTTCTCCTCACCAAACTTTATCAGATCATCTCTTCTAGCCATTGTTCCATCATCATTCATAATTTCGCATATAACCCCTGCAGATTGTAATCCAGCCAACTTTGCTAAATCACATGCGGCTTCAGTATGACCAGCTCTACTGAGTACACCGCCTTTCATTGCTTTTAAAGGGAAAACATGGCCTGGCTGAACAATATCTGATGGCTTTGAGTCTTTATTTACTGCTGTTTTAATTGTATGAGATCTATCAGCTGCAGATATTCCAGTAGTGATACCTTCGGCAGCTTCAATTGAAACTGTAAAAGCTGTTTTATTTGCAGCTCTATTATTATTTGTCATCATTTGAAGGTCGTATTTTTGACAAAGTCTTGCGCTCATTGGAAGACAAATTAATCCCTTTCCCTTTGAAGCCATAAAGTTAATAATTTCAGGAGTAACTAAATCAGCTGCACAGACTAGATCGCCTTCATTTTCTCTAGCTTCATCATCAACGATAATTACCATCTTCCCATCTTTGATATCTTGAATTATTTCTAAAATATTGCTTTTAGTCATTTTTATATGTATTTTTTAAGTCAGTATCAATTTTATATGAGGATTCTAATTTAAAACCGTAATTTTCAATAGCATTATCTTCATAAAACCAATTAACTCCTTTTTCCCCAAGTTTTTTTGTTGATGTATAAACAATTAATTCATCAACTATTCCTTTATTAAGAAATGCATTTACTAACTTTGGCCCAGCTTCGACCAATATTGAACATATGTCACTATCTTTATATGAATCAATAATTTCATTCAAATCATTAATTTTAAAAACATCTACAGAAGCATTCTTAAAAAAATCTGATTCTTTATTATAAGAATTATTTGTTAATAAAATCTTTTTGGCTTGATTTACAGAGAAATTAACGCGTGCATTCATTATTGGATTATCATTTCTCAAAGTATTTCCTCCGGTCAAAATAGCATCATAATTAGCTCTAATTTTTTGAACATCATTTCGAGATGACTCAGAAGTGATAAAAACTCTTTCGTCATTGTAATGAGATTTACCGTCAAGAGAAGATGCAATTTTGATAGTAATATAAGGTTTATTTGATTTATGTTTATAAAAGAAAAATCTATTTTGTTTTTCTATAAGATCCTTACATAATCCAGACTCAACCGAAACTTTATTAGCTTCTAAAATTTTTATACCATTGCCTGCAACTTTTGGATTGGGATCAATTGCTCCAATTATTACGTTTTTAAAACCAGTTTTAACTATAAAATCTGCGCAAGAGCCTGTTTTCCCAATGTGACTGCATGGTTCTAATGTGCATATTAACGTTAATTCTGAAAAGCTTTGAAATTTTTTGCCTAGATGTTTTTGAGCTTCCTCAATTGCGTTAATTTCAGCATGATTTTTTCCATAAAATTCATGATAGCCTTCTGAGATTATTTCATCATCTTTAATAATGATTGCGCCTACAACAGGGTTTGGTTTTGCAGTGTATTTAAATTTTTCAGCTTTGGTGATAGCACGAAGCATTAACTCTTCGTAATTCATTTCTTTGATTTTTTATTTTTAGGACTTTCCTTGCTAAGTGAATTTATCTCCTCTGAAAAATCTTTTATATCTTGGAAATCCCTATAAACAGAAGCAAAACGAACGTAGGCAACACTATCCACATCCTTTAAAGCATTCATCATAATTTCTCCAATTTCAATAGATTTAATCTCTCGAACACCTCTAGTCCTAATTTCTTTTAAGATTTTTCCAAATACAGAGTCTATCTCTTCTACAGATAAAGGTCTTTTTTCGAGCGCTCTTAACATACCTTTTTTTAATTTAGATCCATTAAATGGTTGTCTTTCACCATTACTTTTAATTACTCTTGGCAGGGCAAGGTCAGCAGTTTCAAATGTTGTAAATCTTGATTGACAGACTTCACATGATCGTCTTCTTCTGATTTGTGTGCCATCAGTAACTAATCTAGAGTCAATTACCTTAGTATCTTCAGCTTGGCAAAAAGGACAGAACATTTAGACATTATATACTGGAAAATTACTTGTAAGATTTTGTACTTTCTCTTTGACATTTTTTTGCAACTCTTCATTATCAAAATCATTGATAATATTTGAAATCCAGTTGCTAATCTGTATTGTTTCTTTTTCTTTAAATCCTCTTGTTGTTATAGCAGGAGTTCCAATTCTTATTCCAGAGGTAACGAAAGGTGAAGCAGGATCATTTGGAACAGAATTCTTATTAACAGTTATATTTACAGATCCTAATACTCTCTCTAAATCCTTGCCTGTGATGCCTTTACTTCTTAAATCAACAAGGACTATATGATTCTCAGTTCCATTACAAACAATATTAATACCATTTGACATAATTGTTTCCGCCATAATTTTTGCATTATCAATAACTTGTTGAGTATAAATTTTAAATTCTGGGTCTAGAGCTTCTTTGAAGCATAAAGCTTTAGCTGCAATCACATGCATTAGAGGCCCGCCTTGTGAGCCAGGGAAAACTGCAGAATTTAGTTTTTTTTCTATTTCTTCATTTGCTCTCGCAAGAATGATTCCAGATCTTGGCCCCCTTAATGTTTTATGTGTAGTTGATGTAACAACATCGGCATAGGGAATAGGCGAAGGGTATAAATCTGCAGCAACAAGCCCTGAAACATGAGCCATATCAACAAGAAAATAAGCCCCTACCTCATCAGCAATTTTTCTAAATTTGTCCCAATCGATAATTCCTGTGAAAGCAGAAAATCCTGCAATAATTAATTTTGGACTATGTTCTTTTGCAAGAGATCTTACTTCATCGTAATTTATGTCATTAGTTTCAGGGTGAAGCCCATATTGAAAACTCTTATAATTTCTTCCAGAAAAATTTACTTTTGATCCATGAGTTAGATGACCTCCATGGTCAAGACTCATTCCCAGAATAGTATCATTTGGTTCTAGAAGAGCTAAATATGCTGCAGCATTGGCTGATGAGCCAGAGTGAGGTTGAACATTTGCATAATCTGCTTTAAAAAGTTTTTTAGCTCTTTCTATAGCAAGATTTTCTGCGATATCAACATTTTCACATCCACCATAATATCGTTTTGATGGATATCCTTCTGCATATTTATTTGTAAGAATCGAGCCTTGTGCTTCAAGAATTCTTTTTGAAGCATAATTTTCAGATGCAATTAACTCAATATGATCTTCCTGTCTATCAGCCTCATGCTCAAATGATTTCCATAAATCAGAATCATACTCTTTAATAGAGTTTGAGTTAGAAAAAATACTATCGCTTTTAGATGATTTCATGATTTAAAAAATACAAAATTATTATAAGAAATTAGTGTAATTTTATATTATCTAAGGCTTTTTGTGCACAAAAGGTTTTGTTCTTTTTGGGTAGCAGGTTTTGCAAATCTCACAATCTAGACCATAACAAGATCTCGCTGTACAGTATTCTCTTCCCCAAAAAATGATTTGCAAATGGAGCTTATTCCATAAATCTTCAGGGAAAATATTTTTGAGGTCATTTTCTGTCTGCTTAACATTTTTTCCATTTGTTAAGCCCCACCTTTGAGCTAATCTATGAATATGGGTATCAACAGCGAATGCTGGAATTCCAAAACCTTGACTCATTACAACTGATGCTGTTTTATGACCAACCCCTGGAAGTTTTTCAAGATCTTTAAAGCTATTCGGAACTTCACCATTAAATTTATTTATTAATATATTTGATAACTCATTAATAGCTTTAGATTTTTGTGGCCCAAGACCACACGGCTTAATTATCTTATATATTTTATCAGTAGTAAGTTTTGACATGCTTTCTGGATCTGGTGCAATTGAAAATAGTTTTGGTGTTATTTTATTTACTCTTTCGTCAGTACACTGAGCAGATAAAAGAACAGCAATAAGCAATGTGAAAACATCTTCATGATTAAGAGGTATAGGGGTTTCTGGATAAAATTTATCTAGAACTTTTTTTATAACTTTTGCTCGATCAGATTTCTTCATCTTAGCTAAATGTAGCATAATATTTGTACTCATATGAATACAAAAAAAATTAAACAATATATCTTAAGACTTAAAGATTCATTCCTTGAAGAAACTGATGAAAATAAAAAAATGCTTGATATTTATATGAAACATATTGAGGGGAGTGCAACTGAGGAAGAGATAGAGAAAGCAAGCTATCAACTTAAGCAAGTTTTAAAGAGTGTTGGCCTTGGTATTCTAGCAATTCTTCCCTTTAGTCCAATTTCAATTCCTTATGTTTTAAAGAAAGCAAAGGAACATGAAATTGAATTAATTCCTGATTGGTATAAAGCTTTAAGAAAGGAAGAAGATAGTCTAGAATAGTTTAGATTTTATTGGAGAAATTATGAAAAATGTAGTTATTGTTGATAGTGTTAGAACAGGATTAGCTAAGTCTCACAGAGGCGGATTTAATATGACTAGGCCAGATGAAATGTTAGCTCATATTATTAATGCAATCTTAGAAAGGAACCCAAATTTACCTCCTGAAGAGGTTGAAGATATTATCATGGGTTGTGGAAATCCAGAGGGAGCTCAAGGACATAATGTTGGAAGGAATGCAGCCGTTTTATCAAATTTACCTATCACCACAGGTGGTACAACTATTAATAGATATTGTTCCTCAGGACTACAATCAATATCAATGGCAGCAGGCCAAATTATGGCAGGTTGCTATGACACTATAATTGCTGGTGGAGCAGAAACAATATCAATGATGAATACTAATATGGATAATTTTGTTAACGAAAGACTTGCTCAAGAGTCTCCTGGTATTTACTATCCTATGGGAATGACTGCAGAGGTTGTTGCTAAAAGGTATGACGTTTCTAGAGAAGCTCAAGATGAATATGCTTATGAAAGCCAAATGAGAACTGCAGCAGCTCAACAAGCTGGTGGGTATGATGATGAAATAATTCCAATGCAAACAAAGATGTTATTGACAAATAAAGAAACTGGCGAGTCTAAGGAGATTGATTACACAGTTGATAAAGATGAATGTAATAGACCAGAAACAACGTTAGAAGGTCTTTCTTCATTAAAACCAGTATTTGATCCAGAAAATGGATCTGTAACTGCAGGAAATTCCTCACAGCTTTCTGATGGCGCATCAGTAACGCTTGTAATGTCTGAAGAAAAAGCTAAAGATCTTGGATTAAAACCAACTGCATACTTTAGAGGTTTCACTACTATGGGGTGTGAGCCTGATGAAATGGGCATAGGTCCAGTATATTCTGTTCCAAAACTTCTTAAGAATTACAATTTATCTATGAATGATATTGATATATGGGAATTAAATGAAGCCTTTGCTGTGCAAGTAGTTTATTGTAGAGATAAGCTTGGAATTCCTATGGATAAGCTAAATTTAGATGGAGGATCCATATCAATAGGTCATCCTTTTGGCATGACTGGCTCAAGACAGGTTGGACATATAACTCGTCAGCTTCAAGCCTTAGATAAACAATTTGGAATAGTAACTATGTGTATTGGTGGAGGCATGGGAGCTAGCGGATTGTTTGAAAGATACCCTTCTTGATATCTGAATCAGATATCTTAGAATCTTTTCAGCATTTAGTTGAGAATCAATTTCAATCTGATTTAGTGCTTGTCGGCTCTGGAGATGATGCTGCAGTTATAAAAAAGCAAGATAAAAATCTTATTCATTCATTGGATATATCAAAAGTAAACACACATTTCCCAGAAAATTCTAATCCAGAAGATATAGCATATAGATCAATCGCAGTTGCATTAAGTGATTTAGCAGCAATGGGAGCCTATCCATCCTTTATGACTATAGGACTTACATCAGATAAAAAAGATATTAATTGGTATAAACAATTTACAAAAGGAGTTGCATCAATAATAGATGATTACAATATGAAATTAGTTGGTGGAGATATCACATACGGAGAGCTCAATATATGTGTAAACGTTTTCGGATATCCATTTAAAGAACCACTCTTAAGATCTAATGCCAAGCCAAATGATTTAGTTTATATAACTGGATCGCTAGGCAAGGGAAGAAAAGGCCTTTTTGATTGGAAGAAGAATAAAAAATCTAAATATATATTTGATTATTTTAGGCCTAAAGTAAATTTTAAGAAAAGCAAATATATATCTAGCCTAGCTTCATCTTGTATAGACATATCAGACGGCCTAATAAAAGATCTTAATAGTATATGTAAATCGTCTGGAGTTGGAGCAAGCATAAAGCTTGAAAAAATTCCGATTATCAATGATATCAATGATTTATCATATGGAGATGATTATGAATTATGCTTTACTTGCGAAGAAAAATATAAAAAAGATCTTAATCAAGATGATTATATTCAAATAGGCATAATCACTTCAGGGTCTGATGTTGAACTATTAAATCAAAATGAAAATATAAATCTCAACAAAGAAGGCTGGGACTCTTTTATATAAAAAGTTATACAATTATAAAGAATGCAAAAATTTCCAAATTTAAAAAATATATATCATTTAATAGCAACTCTTGGAGGAATTGGCCTAATCCCAATTGCGCCAGGTACTTTTGGTAGTATTTTTGCATGGGCAATATTTATATTTATGGCGCATTTGCTTGGTAAGTCCAGTATTTTGATATTAACAATTATTAGTATCTTTTTTGCTATTTGGATATGCGAAAAGGTTTCTAGAAATTTAGTTGAAAAAGATCATAAATCAATTGTAATTGATGAACTAGCAGGTATGTGGGTAGCTTTAATTCCTGTTGTTTATTTTGCCTCAGACCAATATGAGCGAACCGTATATGCTGTAAGTGCTTTAATTTTGTTTAGGATATTTGATATTCTTAAACCATATCCAATTTCTTATTTTGATCAAAAATTTAAAAACGGATTTGGTATTGTCTTTGATGATTTAATAGCAGGAATATTTGCAGGTTTTTTGAGTACACTCATAGTAATTTTTTTAATCTAGATTTTATTTTTTCTGAGCTTAGACCAGCATCATTTAACATTTCTTGTCTTGAAGCATGCTCAATAAATTTATCAGGTATACCAAATAATATTGATTTAATTAAAATACTTTCTTTAGAGCAGAATTCTTGAACAGCACTTCCAGCCCCACCCATCACAGACCCATCTTCAATAGATACAAAGTATTCTGCTTTTGATAAATACTTTTTTAGCATTTCTTCATCTAGCGGTTTTACAAACCTCATATCAATTAAAATAAGTTTCAACTCACTTGCAACAATTTTTGCCTCTTCTAATAAAGCTCCAAAATTTAGAATAACTATTTTACTATTACCTTTATTTATTAATTTAGCTTTACCAACATCGAATGGGATTAATTTATTTTTTATCGGCTCATTGGAACCTACACCCCTAGGATATCTAACAGAAGCAGGTCCTTCATGTAGATAAGCTGTTGTTAATAAATGCCTTGCTTCATTCTCATTAGAAGGTGTGCATATCATCATATTTGGTATACATCTAAGATATGAAATATCATAATTTCCTGAATGAGTAGGGCCGTCTTCTCCAACAAGACCTGCTCTGTCCAGAGCAAATGTAACATCTAGATTTTGAACAGCAACATCATGAATTAATTGATCATATGCTCTTTGAAGAAAGGTTGAATATATCGCCACAACCGGTTTCTTATTTTCAGTTGCAAGACCAGCTGCAAAAGTCACAGAATGTTGTTCAGCTATTGCAACATCAAAATATCTTTCTGGATACTTCTGACTAAAATCAACTAATCCAGACCCTTCTCTCATAGCCGGAGTAATACCAATTAGATTTTTATCAGTTTCAGCCATATCAACGATCCAATCACTGAATACATCTTGATACTTTTTTTGTTTAGATTTTTTATCTTTGTTTATTGATCTTATTTTACCTATTGCATGAAAGCCTATTCTATCTGCTTCAGCAGGATCTAGGCCGGCACCTTTTTTTGTGATTATGTGAAGAAATTGCGGGCCATCAAATTCTTTTAGGTTTGAAATGACATCTTTTAGTTGCTTGAGATTATGGCCATCTATAGGACCAATATAATTCAATCCAAGTTCTTCAAAAATTGTTCCTGGAGCAACCATGGCCTTCATCTGAGTCTCAACTTTTCTTGCGAGGTGGTAGGCTTGGGGTAGCGGCTTTAAAAAACTAGAACCACTTTTTTTAATGCCTTTATATATTTTAGATGCCCATATTCTAGAAAAATAATTAGATAAACCTCCAACATTCTCAGAAATAGACATATCATTATCATTTAAGATAATTAGTAAGTTTGGTTTTAAATGACCGGTATGACTTAAAGCTTCAAATGCCATTCCAGCTGTCATAGCTCCATCACCAATTATTGCCACATGTTTCTTATCTGGAGAACTATCTTTGGAGGCTATAGCCATACCAAGAAGGGCACTTATCGATGTACTAGAATGACCAACTCCAAATGCATCATATTCACTTTCTTTTCTCAACGGAAAAGGGGCTAATCCAGCCTTTTTTCTTATAGTTTGTATTTTATTTTTTCTTCCTGTAAGAATTTTGTGAGGATATGCTTGATGACCTACATCCCAAACTAAATTGTCATAAGGTGTATTAAATAGATGATGCAATATTACTGTTAGTTCAATAACACCAAGTCCTCCTCCTAAGTGGCCTCCACTTTGACCAACAGAATATAGTAAAAATTCTCTTAACTCATTCGAGAGAGTTTCAAGTTCATGAATTGAGAAGGACCTTATATCAGATGGTATATCTACCGAGTCTAGCAGGGGAGTTGATGGCTTATTGCTAGGAATTTCTTTAAAAATTCTCAATTTACTTCTCTCTATATGATATATATTTTGCTAATTCTATCAGCAAATTAATATTTTTTGATTCAAGAATTTCTAAATCAGATATAGCAGATTTAGAAAGATTCTTTGATTTTTCAATGGCAGCTTCAATGCCAACAACTGTCGCATAGGTCGATTTTTTATTTCTTATATCAGAGTCTGTAGATTTTCCTAGAGTCTCTATATCTGATGTAATTTCAAGAATATCATCTGTAATTTGAAATGCTAATCCAATTTTTTTACTAAATTTTTTAAGAGCGTTTGTCTCATTTTTATTTAAATTACCAATTTGCCCCAACATGACTGCACACTCTATGAGCTTACCAGTTTTTAGAGAATGAATATTTTCCATTGAATCCTCGTCTATTTTTTTAGACTCACTTTCTATATCAAGAAATTGACCATATACCATTCCATTTTTTCCACATGCATTAGTGATTAATTTAATACATATTACTTTTTCATCTGATGACAAATCTCGATCATCACAAATAATCTCATATGCTAAAGTTTGAAGTGCATCGCCAGCTAGAATCGCATTAGCTTCGCCAAATTCAATATGACATGATTTTTTACCTCTTCTATATTTATCATCATCCATGCTTGGTAGATCATCATGAATTAGAGAGTATGTGTGCATTAATTCAATTGACGAGGCGAGAGTCAATAAACTTTTTTTAGATATATGGTTATTAATTTTACCCGAGGCCATAATTAATCCTGCTCTTATCATTTTGCTTTCACTTAAAGCAGAATAAGCCATAGCATATTCAATAGGATTACTATCGTTAATACACTTTTTCATATTTAAAGATACTATTTCCCTAATATGAGACAAAAATTCTTCTAGCATTATTGTTTATGATTTTTCTATTTCAGACGAAGTACCATCATCTAGTAGTTTTTTAATTTTTAATTCTGCTTCTTCAAGTTGTTTCTGACATTCTTTCACCAAGCTGATTCCCTCTTCAAAAGATTTAACAGAATCTTCAAGATTAATATTCTCATCTTCTAATTTTTCGACTATTGATTCCAAATCCTTTAAAGATGATTCAAAATCTATTTTTTTTCCTGAGTTTTTCATAATTTATTGTAAGTTATTAGATGAAGTTTGGAAGTATTTTTTAAAGTCATTTCTTAATGCGTATGGTAAAGATAAAATTGCAGGAGTAAGTATTAGGGTAATAAATGTACTAAAACCAAGTCCAAAAACAATAGAAACTGCTAAGTTAGACCACCAATCGACTATTCTGCTACCAACAAGTATGTCTCTTGAAATAATATCAAGGCTAATCCCCATAGCTAATGGCATTAAACCAAATATTGTTGTTAATGAAGTTAAAACTATTGGCCTTAATCTTTGTTTGCAAGCATTAATAATATGAATAGACTTCTCAAGATGAGGAGATTCTTCTTTAAGCTTGTTAAAGGTATCAATAAGAACAATATTATTATTAACAACAATTCCTGCCAATGTGACTATTGATAAGCCAGTCATTGTTGTGCTAAAAGATTTGCCCGTAATTAATAAACCAAGAAGTACGCCAACAAAAGAAATTGTTACTGAAGAAAGAATAATAAATGATTGATAGAAGCTATTAAATTGTGTGATTAGCATTAATAGCATCATAAATACGGCTGTAATTCCAGCTACAATCATAAAATTATTAACTTCTTCAGTTTCTTCAGCCATACCTCCAAAACTGTAAGAAATTCCTGAGCCTAAATCTGCTGATTTTAACCATTTATTTAATTCGCTTACTTTTAATGAAACCTCAGATTCATCTTGTGTGCCTGCTCCAACCTCTTGAAAATATTTACCATTTTTTCTATTTACAGTTTGACGATTTTCTTTTGGCACTACTTTTACAAATGAGCTCACTGGTACTGTTCCTTTCTTTGTAACTACATTTAGATCTCTTATCCCAGTTATTGTTCTATCTGAATCAGGAAATCTAGCCCTAATTTCAACTTCATCCTTAGCGTCATCAGGTCTATATTCTCCAACTTTAAAACCGTTAGTAAGCATTTGAACTAATGCTCCAACATCGCTAACACTTACCCCTAATTGAGCTGCCTTTTGTTTATCAACTTCAACGCTCCATTCTACAGAAGGATATGCTTTCGAAGAGAAGATGTTGTTGAGACCAGTCATTTCATTTCTCATATGATTTTCAATAATAGTTACAGCATTATTTACAGATTCTTCAGTATCACCATATACATCTAGTTCAATTGGAGAATCAAATGATGGGCCGCCTAAATCTGCTTCAACTTCAACTGTTATTCCAGGAAGATCTCTTGTTGAAGCTTTAAGTTTGTCCATAATCTCTAGTCCAGATATATTTCTTTGAGATGGCTCTAATGTTTCAATAAAACCACCACCAATCCTATCAGCTCCTGATTGCCACCAATTTGTTCCTGATCGCAGGTATACATTTTTAACTCCTTCTACTTTTAGAAATCGTTCTTCTACTTCTTCAATGATTTCCTTTGTCTCGAGTGCAGAAAAATTACCTCTAGCTTTAACTGTTATATTTGCTTGAACTGGATCAACGATTGCAAAATAGACTGTTCCTTTACCAGAATATACATAGCTCATGATAATAACTAATAGAACTGCAACAACCGCAACTACTGTTTCAATTGGATTCTGAACAAAGCGTTTAATATATTTTCCATACCATTCTGTAAGCCTAGTAAATATTGAAATGTGATCTTCATCTGAATTAAGAGCTGATTTTTTTTGACCAAAATAAGACCCCAAAACTGGAATAACAATTAATGAATAAAATAATGAAGCAGATAATACAAAGAAAATTGTTATTGGTAGGTACCTCATAAATTGCCCGGTAAAGCCTGGCCAAAACATTACTGGTATAAATGCTGCCATTGTTGTACCAGTTGAGGCAAGAATTGGATAGAACATTCTCTTTGAGGCAAGAGTATAACCTTCAGACCTCGACAAACCTTCAGCAATCTTTTTGTCAGCAAATTCAGTTATGACTATCGAACCATCTATTAACATCCCCATACCAAGCAAAAGACCCATCATTACTAGGAAATTTACCTCCATATCTAAACTATAGAGAATTAAGTATGTCATTAAGAAACAAAAAGGTATTGATAGACCAACTAGCATTGAAACTCTAGCACCCATGCTTGCAATCACTAAGACCATAATTAGCACTACAGCTGCAATAATGTTTCCATTTAGCTCTTTTACCATCAAGCTAGCATAAATTGTATCGTCATTTGAAATTACAATTTCTAAATTACTTGGTAGAGTTGTTTGAAAGTCTGCTAAGACTTCCCTGATAGCATTAGATGCATCGATTGCATTAGCACTTTCTCTTAATGATATTTCTAAGGTAACTGCATCTTGACCATTAACTCTTGCATATGAAGTAAAGTCTTTAAAAGTTCTTTTTACTGTCGCAATCTCTCCAAGAGTAACAATTGCATCTTTTGTAACTTTTATCGGAATAGCATAAATATCTTTAGCTGACTCTATAATACTAGGAACTTCTATATTGAAACTCCCTTGTCCTGTGTCCTGTTTACCACCGGGAATGATTACGTTATTGTTTGAAACAGAGTTATAAATATCAGACAGGGTAACTCCATAGGACTCCATTTTGGATTTATCTATAACACCTTCAAGAACCTCTTCAGGTGCTCCAGTCACATTTACTTCAAGAATTTGTTCAATTGGCTCAATTCTGTCCTTAAGATCGCGGGCATAAAAAACTTTTTGTCTAATTGATTTCCCTCCAACAATACTTATATTCATAACAGGGAAACTGGCCTCTGTATATTCTTCAATTTGAGGGTCTTCAGCCTCTAAAGGCAGCTGATATTTTATTTCTTCTACTCCTTGTTTAACATCCACAAGAGCTTTATCTATATCAAAACCAACCTCAAATTCTAGAAATATTCTTGCATAACTTAAATAACTTGTTGATCTTATATTTTTTACACCAGTAACAGTTTTTAATCTATTTTCAAGAGGTCTCGCAATTAGTCTTGATGTATCACCTGGAGAAGCGCCATCTAGAAAAACTGAAACAGTAATAAATGGTAATTGAACATTTGGAGATGCTGCAACTGGAATTTCTTGTCTAGCATAAGAACCGGCAATAACTATCATGAAAGCAATTAACAAAGTAGTCTTTGCTTTTTTTAAGGCAAAATCAATTATTTTTGTCATTTAAGATTTGTTAAAACTTTTTGACCATCTTCTACTAATCCCTGGCCTTGAATTATGATTTCTACTCGATCTGGGATATTGGTAACCCATAGCCCTTCTATAGAGTCTTCTAATATAGTTATTTCAGTAAACTCAACATTGCTGTTGCTGTCTACAATTCTTATACCTAGCCTACCATCATCATTTAGCAATAATATAGAAGGTGAAATCTTGTGTGCTTTTACCTTATCAATCTTAATAGTCATACTTGCTGTTAAACCATCTTTGATAGAGCCATCAACATTATTAACTTGAGATTCAACATTAAATGTTCTAGTTTCAGATGAAGCGCTTTTTGACACAAAAGTTAATTCACCTTTAATTATTTCTCCAGTTACCAGCTCAAGTATCACATCTTGCCCATTTTTAACTTTATTAATTTCATACTCAGGAACTCCTGCTAAGAAAACAATTGGGCTTAATTGGATAAGTGTTGCACAAACTTGACCTCTTTCAAGAAAATTGCCTGGCTTTACTATTTTTTCAATATACCCAGAGAAAGGCGCTTTAACTTCTGTTCTATTAAGCTCAACGATACCCAGACTGCATAAAATAGAATCTTTATTTACAAACTTTCCTTGAACAGCTCCAATGCTTACAACTTCTCCTGAAGTTTTAGCTTTAACATCAATACGCGCCTCAGATTTAGTGGTAGCCTTAAGCTTTATTAATGGCTGATATTCAATAGATTCACTTATTATTGTTTTTACGCTGAATAACTCATTTTGACTATCAGGCTCGTCAATTCCTTCATTTTTAAAGAATCCAGAAATCATCCAAAAAGTTATTGGAAAAAGAATGTATAGAGACAGCCTAATATTTTTAGTTATTTTCATAGTATTTTTTTAAATTTATTTTTTAAACTTTGAATTTTTTTCTAAGTTCTTTAAATAAGTCTTTGTCATAAGGTTTTAACTCTTCCTCATCTTCTAAAATTTTTTCTATAGTAAATTTTTTACCAGCCTGAGCCTGCATTTTCATTGAGATATAATTTTTTTTAAAAGCTTCAAAGTTTTGATTGGAATCCTTTTCATTTATTGTATTCCATCCAGTTTTCTTACCAGCAAAATATATAATTGGATGTGTCCAATTAAATTCTTTTCTGGGTTGGTAGGATTTTCTTGCTTCTAGATAGGCTTCTTCTGGTGATAAAAAACCATCATTTTTATTAATGTCTTTACAAGCTTTAATAAGATCAGTTAATGTTGGTAAGTATGATTGGGATGAAATAACATTCTCAACGGCCTCAAGTATCACTTCTGAAGAAACATCTTTTAAACTTACAGCCCATAGTTTTTTACCTTCTTTCAATTTTTCATCAGTTCCAAATACCTTATAAAACTGATAGTGATATGCTAGTTCAAGTTTTAAAAATAATGAATCTATTGATCTAATAAAATCTTGTTTACTCAAGGTTGATTTCTTTTGCCCAACTATCGTCGTTTTTTCTTGCCTGGAAGTCTTTTGAATATCTTCCTGGCTCAGAATGTTTCTTATCTTTTTCATTTTTACCTATATTATCATTAATCATATGTCTTCTTTTTACATGATCAATGAATTTAGAATTCCATGTTGTGAAAGCAGCGCCATTATCTTTCCAATATAGAATAAATTCTCTTAAATATTTTAACGCAGAATCTTTTGTTATATTAGATAAATTTAAAATATCAAAAACATCTTCACTAGGAAGCCATTTCTCATCAATAGGGTATGGAAGGCTTTTGTTAGAATTATTTTCTTTCGCCCATTCTCTTCTAATGAAATTTAGAAATGAGATATTCCAATTATTTTTTTTCTGCCCTCTTTCTATCCAATAAATCTTAAATTCTTTTAATTTAAGAGTTAGAAAGTCATTTGTAATCTCAGCCATATTTATGATGTCGAGAGTTTCTGAAGAGGGAACCCAATTACTATCTAATTGCCTAGATTCTATATTCTTATTTGGCGTGAAATTATTCTGAATTATTGCTTCACTTTTATCCAGATCAATTAAATTAAAGGAGATTAATTTATTTATAGAATCATTTAAGAGAGTGTCATCAATGAAAGATAATTCTTTTTTTAATGAATTTTGAAGATCTTCATATGTAGAAATGTTGCCTAACTTATTATTTTTAAATAAATTTAATATTATTGCGCATTCTATTCCTAATGTTTCTGCTACTTCTTTTGAAAAAGATAGGTTTTTTTTATTCTCCAATTAAATTAGCTACCTCTTTTAATATTTATAGCTTCATTAAGTTTTTTGAGGCAAAGCAATGTATCTTCCCAGCCCATGCACGCATCAGTAATGCTTTGTCCATAGTTTAATTTATCACTAATTTTTTGATTACCTTCTTTTAAGTGGCTTTCTATCATCACGCCCTTGATATTATCATTGCCACCACTTATCTGATTGCAAATAGATTCTATTACAGGTATTTGTTGTTTAAACTTTTTTTGACTATTTCCATGACTTGCATCAATCATTATTGTCTCATTAATTTCAGCTTCCTTAAGAGCTGTAAGTGTGTTTTCTACCGATTTCTCATCATAGTTGGGAACTTTCCCACCTCTAAGAATAATATGAGTATCATTATTTCCTGCTGTTTTAAGCATAGCAATGTCAGCCTCCTTAGTTGCACCTAAAAAAACATGTGAGTGATTAGCGGCTTGAATTCCATCTATTGCTGCCTTTAAACTCCCATCTGTACCGTTTTTAATTCCAATTGGGCAAGATAATCCTGATGCTAGCTCTCTATGGATTTGGCTTTCAGCTGTTCTTGCTCCGATCGCGCCCCATGAAATGATATCTGTAACATATTGTGGAGATATTGGATCTAAGAATTCAGTGCCAGCAGGCAGGCCTAAATTAGCAATGTCAATTAAAAGTTTCCGTGCAATTTCCACACCTTTTGCAATATTATAAGTTTCATTAATATCAGGATCATTTATTAAACCTTTCCAACCCACAGTTGTTCTTGGCTTCTCGAAGTAAACCCTCATTATTATTAGTAAATTCTCTCTAAAATCTTTGTGTGCAGCCAATAATTTATTTGCATACTCAATAGCACTTTCTGGATCATGGATCGAGCAGGGACCAACTACAACAAATAATCTGTCATCTTTGCCATGAAGTATTTGACTGATTTGATTTCTTGTTCCATATACAAGTTTTGCAATTCCATCATTAATTGGATATTTATTTACTAGTTCATAAGGAGCAGGAACTTTTCTTCTATCTATAATCCTAGTATTGTCAGTTGAATAATTCATATCTTTATATTTTATATTCCAAATTTTAAAAAGGATGAATATTATTAAATGAAAGCAAAATAATAGAAACAGTAAAGTTTAAATTATTATTTAATAATTCTTGAATTTATATTATATTTTTAAGGAAATGCACAATATATTGTATTAAAATAGATAAAACTTACACTATATAGTGTTTATATATGCAATATAATAATCTTGCCCAATTAGAATTACCTACTGTAATGGGGTATCAATATGAAGAGTTGCCGGATGATCTTTTCATTCCACCCAATGCTTTAGAGATATGTCTTGAGTCATTCTCAGGTCCTTTAGATCTTCTTTTATATTTAATTAAAAAAGAAAATATAAATATTCTTGATCTTGATGTGTCTAAAATAACTGATCAGTATCTTGAATATATAGAGTTAATGGATTCTTTAAAATTTGATTTGGCTGCAGACTATCTAGTAATGGCGGCCACATTAGCAGAAATTAAATCTAGATTAATGCTTCCAACAGAATCTTTCGATGAGGAAGAAGATGATCCTAGATTAGCTTTGATAAAGAGATTGCAGGAATATCAACGATTTAAGAATGTTTCTGAGAAAATTGCATTACTCCCAAGAATTGATAGAGATTTTTTTACAGCCTCTGCTAAATTACCAACTCTAGAAGTTCAAGAAAATAAAATTAAGATTACAAAAGGTGAGATGTATAACCTAATTAGCGAGGTTATAAATAGACCTAATTACAAAGCAAATCATCAAATTGATTTTGAAGAGCTATCAACAAAAGAACGTATTCAAATCATATTAGATATATTATCGCGCACTGATTTGATCAGTTTTTCTAAGACCCTTATAAAACCAGAAGGTAGAAAAGGAGTTGTTGTAACATTGTTAGCATCATTAGAGCTTGCCAAAGATGGGTATGTTGAGCTTATACAAAATAAGAGCGAAGAATTATTCATAAAATCTTTAAGGAGAATATGAATTGAATATTAACTTAGTAAATTCTATAGAGGCATTGCTTTTTGGTGCTGGAAGACCAATTCGACTATCTGAGATGAAGAATATTTTTGAAAACAATGGGATCGAAGCTGATCTTTCTGATATTAAAAAATCATTAAATTTTCTTGAAGAAAGATATGCAAACACAGCAATAGAGGTTCAAGATGTTGCGTCGGGGTATAGGCTTCAAATAAAACAAGATCATAGCGCTTGCTTAAGTAGTCTTTGGGATGATAAAACACCAAGAATTTCAAAAGCTTTAATGGAAACTATTTCAATTATTGCATATAAGCAACCTGTAACGAGAGGCGATATTGAAGATATTCGAGGTGTTACCGTTAGCACTAGAAGTATCAGATCTTTATTGGAAAGAAACTGGGTAAAGGTTTCTGGGTACAGAGATGTTCCAGGAAGACCAGCTCTTTATGTGACTACAAAAGATTTTCTAGATGATTTAAATTTAAAAAATATTTCTGAACTACCTGATCTACCTCAAATCATAGAGACTGCTGAAAATGATATTTTTTCTCAAGCAGTCTAAGAAATGGCAGAAAGACTGCAGAAATTTTTAGCTAAATCTGGGATTGGTTCAAGAAGATATTGTGAAAACTTAATAAAGTCAAATCAGATTACTTTGAATGGTAAAATTGCTGAAATAGGAAGCGTAGTTCATCAAGACGATATTATCGAGTATGAAGGTAAAATAATTACTTACACAGAACCAGAGACAAAGTTATTGATTCTTAATAAACCAGAAAAAGTCTTGTCTTCTTCAAAAAGAGAAAAAAATATTCCAATAGTTTTTGATTTTTTACCTTCAGGTAAATCAAAAGCAAGATGGATATCTATTGGCAGACTTGATATTAATTCTTCAGGCTTAATGCTTTTTACTAATGATGGAAATTTTGCAAATTTTTGCATGCATCCCTCTTCAATGATCGATAGAGAATATTTGGTAAGAGCTAGAGGTAATTTTACTTCAGAAAAAAGGAAGCAAATGCTCTCAGGAATAACAATAGATGGTGACATATACAAACTTTCAGACATTGTCGAAGGAGAAAAAATTTCTTCTAACCAATGGTTTTCAGTTTGTCTCATGTCTGGCAAGAATAAAGAAGTAAGGAAATTATTTAATGCAGTGGGTTTAGAAGTAAGCAGGCTAAAAAGAACAAGATTTGGACCAATATTCTTACCTTCAAGTTTAAAAAGGGGACAATGTATTGAATTATCAAATAAAGAGATAGATTCTTTAAAAAATTATGGAACATAAACGTGCATATGATTTTCTATATAAAAAATCTCTTGAATTAAGCTTTAATCAATTCGCAAATCATATAAAGAAGGTTGGCCCTTTGAATATTAGAACTTCAAATATGAAATTTGTTGATCATCTTTCAAAGATTATTGTCGGTCAGCAATTATCAGTTAAATCCGCAGCTGCAATTTGGAAAAGAACAGAATTAATTCTAAAAGATAACAAATACAAAAAAATTAATGAAAAATTAAATAAGAAGTTTAAAGAAGCTGGTCTATCTAGGCAAAAGATCGGATATCTAAATGGAATTATTTTTAATAAAGAGCTAATTAAAATTACTAAAAAACAATTGAAAAAGATGCCTGCTGATGACTTGTATGAATTCTTAATAAAAATAAAGGGCATAGGGCCTTGGTCTATTGAGATGTCAAGAATATTTTATTTAGGCGATCCAGATGTTTTTTCATATCTAGATTTAGGACTTAAAAATGCCCATATTAAAATGTTCTCATCAAAAAAATACAATACTAGCTTTTATGAGTTATTTAGCCCATTTAGGAGTTATATGTGCTTATATATGTGGAGGACTCTAGAAGAGGAGAATGTAACTATATGAAAGCATTATTTTCATCAAACTCTATGTATGTATTTTTTGAATCAGAGCTTTCTTCAGAAAGCATCCATAAATAGTAATCAAAAAGATCGTCAGGTTTTTTAACTAATACAGGATTTTCTGCTGGATATGCAAGCGCTCTCATAGAGGTTTGAGTTGCTTTTGGGTTGAAGTTAAATATTTTGATATTTGAGATTGATTCTAATTCGTCTGCTAATATTTCAGACAGAGCATTAATGCCAGCCTTTGAAACTGAATATGCCCCCCAAAATGCCTTGCCTTTATTCCCAACACTCGAGGTTGTAAAAATTATCCTAGGGTTGGATGAAGATTGCATTAAAGGAATTAGATGTTTTGAAAGCATAAATGAACTAGTTAAATTTATTTTTAATATTTTCTCCCATGTTTTCGAATCATAACTTTGAATATGAGACATTTTTTCAAGAACTGATGCGTTATGTATTATTGCATCAAGACCTTTATAGTTATCTAAAATAGTATTAACTATTTCTTGTGATTTACTGTCATCAAGATTTTCTAAGTCACATTTTAAAATGCATGGATCAGTTTTATATTTTTCTTTAATCTCATCGTAAATTGAATCTAACTCTACTTCATTTCTTGATAGCATAAGTATATTCGCTCCTAATTTGCTTAAATTAATTGCAAGAGACTTTCCAATGCCATTAGAAGCGCCAGTTACCAATATATTTTTTTTATTAAGATTATTTTTGTCTATTTCCATTAATTAATATTAGAAGTTATTTCAGAAACACTATTAACAGATTTACACTTGAGATTATTGATATCAAATTCTTCGAGTGAGTAACCGTATAAGCAACCAATTACATCTGTGCCAGCAGCGAGACCTGCTTTTAAATCATTAATATGATCGCCAAGATATACAGCATCTTTAGGACTAACTTTTAATTTACTACATGCAAGTAGAATGCCTTCTGGATCGGGCTTAGAGATACTTACGTGGTCAGGACACACTAAAATTTTAATAGTCTGCAGTTCAGGGAATGAATTAATTATTGGCTCGGCATATTCATGATATTTATTTGTTACTACTCCAAACATAATCCCATTATCATTTAGATATTCTATTATTGTTTCCATTCCATCAAACAGCCTTGAACTTTTTGTTAGGTTTGATGAATATTCATTCAAAAACTCATTTTTATATTGTTCAAAATTCATATGCTCTTCATTAATTTCAAAGAATAATTTAATTAATTTGGATGATCCTTCTGATATATGAGGCCTTATTTTTTCCATAGTTACATTTTCCCTAGAATGATTACTGAGAACATTGTTCAATGAAATTAAGAAATCAGGCGCCGTATCTATCAACGTTCCATCTAAATCAAATAAAACTAATTTTGTTTTATGGTTTTTTTGCATACATTAAATAATTTACACCAAGGTCATTATTTAGATTGGCCTTATGAGTTAAAGGATTATAAAACATACCCTTCGTTTCTATTAGTTCCGCATTAGCTTCTCTTACATATTTTGCTAATACAGATGGTTTTATAAATTTATCAAATTCATGAGTTCCTTTTGGAAGAAGATTGAAAATATATTCAGCCCCAACTATAGCTGTGATCCATGATCTAGGATTTTTATTTATTGTTGATAAGAACAATGCTCCTCCAGGTTTAAGAAGATCTATGCATGTTGCAACAAGTGATTTAGGGTCAGGTACATGTTCTAAGACTTCAAGACAGGTAACAATGTCAAAAGATCCTGATTCCTTAAGATTAAGTTCTTCAGCTGTTATTTCAAAATATTTTATATTCTTATTGCCATTTTTTGCATGAATTTTAGCTACTTCTATACCAGGACCAGCAGCATCAATTCCAGTCACATCTGCACCAAAATCATGCAACGCTTCTGAAAGAAGTCCACCACCACAACCTACATCTAAAACCTTTTTCCCCTCTAATTTAGTTTTGCTTTTAATATAATTTGCTCTAAGAGGGTTTATTATATGCAAAGGTTTGAAATCACCATCTTCATTCCACCAATCCTTGGCAATATCAGAAAATTTTTTAATTTCTTGATCGTCTATGTTAGCCATTGGCATATTCTAACCCTTATAAATTTAATTAAGAATAAATAAAAATATTTATTTTGTAGCAAAACTACACCCAATATGCCGAGCCAATGCGCATATCATTGATTTTTTAATTTGTTTGACTTAAATGAGCTATTAAGATTAAATTCACTACATAATTTCAGAAATTAAAATCGTGATAATAGCTGCATTAAAATCAAATATTTCTTCTGACAACAGGTCTCCAATTCATATAGAGACAATAAATACATTATTAAACCTCGATATTGAGATTTGGTTTGAAGAAGGAATTGGTGATGGTATTAATGTGAGTGACAAAGTTTTTGAAGACACAGGTTTAAAAAAACATACTAGAGATGAATGTTTAGAAAATGGAGATCTCATAATTACTAATCAAGCTTTAATTCGAGACGAAGTTAACCAAGTCAAATCAAATTCTACTATTTTAGGAATGGTTAATCCTTTTAATAATCAAGAATTAATTAATTTATGTTCAAAATCAAAGATTAACCTTGTTAGTATGGAATTTATTCCTAGAATTACTAGAGCTCAAAAGATGGACGTTTTGAGCTCTCAGGCAAACCTAGCTGGATATGTTGCGGTTATAGAATCCGCAAAACATCTTTCAACAGCATTGCCAATGATGATGACGGCAGCCGGTACTTTAAAACCTGCAAAGGTTTTTGTTATTGGTGTTGGTGTTGCTGGCCTTCAGGCTATTGCGACAGCCAAAAGATTAGGTGCTAGAGTTGAGGCTTTTGATACAAGAGATGTGGTTGAAGAACAAGTTAATTCATTAGGTGCAAAATTTGTAAAAATTGATTTAGGAGAAACTGGTGAAACTGATCAGGGTTACGCTAAAGAATTAACAGAGGAACAAATTAATAAACAGAAAGAGCTTCAAACGAAGGTATGCGAAAGATCGGATATCGTAATTACCACTGCTCAACTTTTTGGAAGACCAGCACCGCTTTTGATTGATAATAAAACTATAGATTTAATGAAACCTGGAAGTGTAATTTTTGATATGGCAGTAGAGACAGGGGGAAATGTTGAGGGCTCCGAGGTTGATAAAGTAATAGATAGGAATGGAATTAAAATAATAGGGATATCGAACTTAGCATCAAAGGTTTCAAGCCATGCTTCTTTAGCTTTATCTAATAATTATAATAACTGGATTTCTGATTTTTATAATAAAGAATCAGCAACTATTAATTTTGATTTTGAAGATGAAATAATCCAAAGTAGCGTATTGGTGTTTGATGGGAAAATTACTAATGAGAGGTTTAAATAATGGAAGTATATGCATTACTAGGTTTTGTACTAATTCTTTCAATCTATTTGGGACTTGAGTTAATTTCAAAAGTTCCCAGCACTTTACATACGCCTCTGATGTCTGGTGCAAATGCTATCTCTGGTGTTGCTCTCGTTGGAGCTTTAGTGCTTGGTGGAGACAATCAATTACAAAATATCTTAGCTTTTCTAGCAGTTACATTTGCATCAATTAATGTTTTTGGTGGCTATCTTGTAACAAATAGAATGCTTAAAATGTTTAAGAAAAAATAACAATGAGCATGTTAGAAAATATTTCTACATTCCAAAATCTAATATATGTAGCTTCATCTATATTGTTTATTTCAGGAATTAAGATGCTAGGGAAGGAAGAGACAGCTGTAAAAGGTAATTTTTTATCTGCTCTGGCGATGTTTATTGCAGTTCTAATAACATTTATAGATCCTAAGATCGAAGTTAATATTTATCTAATTTTTGCAGGAATTGGAGTTGGGGCATTAATTGGTTCATTAATAGCATTAAAAGTTAAGATGACCTCAATACCAGAAATGGTTGCACTATTTAACGGATTTGGAGGCCTAGCAACTTTCTTTATTGCTTGGTCTGAATTTAACTCTGTTCCAGATAATGCATTTCAATATGTATTGATAATGATTACTACTTATATAGGAGGTATTACATTCTCAGGTAGTATAGTTGCGTATGGTAAATTATCAGAGAAACTAAAAATACAGAAAACTTCACTGATTACTAAATTATTTACAACAATTTTCTATCTTTCTTTAATTTATTTAATTTATTCAGCATCTATAACATACTTAATTCCTCCATCTTTTGATTTCTTCACAATCTTGCTTATCTTAACTTTACTTGGAGGAATTGGATTTGTAATGCCAATTGGTGGAGGAGATATGCCAGTGGTGATTTCTTTGTTAAATTCCTTTTCGGGAATAGCAGCAGCTTTTGCAGGACTCTTGCTATTAAATAATGTTCTTATAGTTGCTGGATCCTTAGTTGGTGCAAGCGGGTTAATTTTGACAATAATAATGGCTAAAGCCATGAATAGATCAATTGGCAATATACTATTTGTTGGATATGCTTCATCATCTTCAAGCTCCAAATCAGAAGAAGTTGGAGAAGTAAAACCTATCAATGTATCAGATGCATATTTAATTCTTGAAAACGCTAGTTCTGTATTAGTCATTCCTGGTTATGGTATGGCTGTAGCTCAAGCTCAACATGTAGTTAGAGAGCTTGGAGAGCTTCTTGAATCTAATGGTACCGAAGTTAAATATGGAATACATCCAGTTGCCGGAAGAATGCCAGGACATATGAATGTTTTATTAGCTGAGGCAAATGTTCCTTATGATGTTTTAGTTGAACCAGATGATGTAAATCCCATGATGGATACTGTGGATGTTGCTGTTGTTATAGGAGCAAATGATGTTGTAAATCCATCTGCTACAGAAGAACCGGGCAGCCCAATATACGGGATGCCAATAATAGAAGTGCATAATGCCAAAACTGTATTTGTTCTTAAACGTTCTATGTCGTCTGGATTTGCGGGTGTTCAAAACCCTCTCTTTTTTAAAGAAAATGCTAGGATGCTTTTTGGTGATGCAAAAGAATCTATTGGTGGACTTGTATCAGAATTTAAAGAGTAAATTACCCCAAAAATTACCATATAAATATGGTAAAATATAGCCTTAATTAACATAGAGTATTCACATCTTAAATAGGGGCTAAATAAGCAAAAAAATGAGTGATTTTGCCAAAGAAATTATATCTGTAAATATTGAAGATGAATTAAAACAATCTTATTTGAGTTACGCTTTAAGCGTTATTCATGGGAGAGCTTTACCCGATATTAGAGACGGCCTTAAACCAGTGCATAGAAGAATTCTATATGCGATGTACGATTTAAAGAATTATTACAATAAGCCTTATAAAAAATCTGCAAGAGTTGTGGGAGATGTTATCGGAAAATATCACCCTCATGGTGACTCAGCTGTTTATGATGCAATGGTTAGAATGGCACAAGATTTTTCAATGAGATACCCCATAGTAGAGGGTCAAGGAAATTTTGGTTCAATTGATGGCGATCCTCCAGCAGCGATGAGATATACCGAAGTGCGTATGGCAAAAATTACTGACCAAATGTTGGACGATATTGAAAAAGATACTGTTAGTTACTCACCAAATTATGATGGTAGTGAGCATATCCCAGATGTTTTACCAACTAAAATTCCTAATTTATTGGTTAATGGTTCATCTGGAATTGCTGTCGGGATGGCAACTAATATCCCACCCCATAATCTAAGTGAAGTATTAAATGGATGTATTAATTTAATCAATAATCCTAAGATATCAATAGATGAATTAATTAAAGATATTTCTGGACCTGATTTTCCAACTGGCGGAACTATTGATGGAAAAGCTGGAATCTATGAAGCTTATAAAACTGGTAGAGGGATTATTCATATCAGATCAAACACCTCTATTGAGGAAGATAAATCAGGAAAACAATCATTAATAATTAATGAAATACCCTTTATGGTAAATAAAGCTAGGATGCTTGAGAAAATAGCTGAATTAGTAAAAGAAAAAAAGATTGAGGGCATCACTGAAATAAGAGATGAATCAGATAAAGATGGATTAAGGGTTGTAATTGAAGTTAGAAAAGGAGATTCGGTTGACGTATTAGAAAATAATCTTTTTGCACAGACTCAACTTGAACAATCTTTTGGTATAAATTTCACTGTTTTGTCCGAGGGTCAGCCCAAGGAAGTAAATCTAAAAGAAATGCTTCAGGCTTTTGTGAAGCATAGGAAAGATATTATTACAAAAAGAACAAAATATGACTTAAAGAAAGCTAAAGATAGGGGTCATGTTGTAGAAGGTTTGATGGTTGCAATTGCAAATATTGATGAGATTATAACTATAATTAAAAAATCTAAAGATCCAAAATTAGCGGCAGAAGCTCTATGCAAAAAGGTTTGGAAATCTGGTCCTGTTGAGGCAATCTTAAAAAAGGTTGGCAATGATGCTTGTAAACCAAAAGGGCTAAGTAAAGACTTGGGCTTAAAGGGTAAAAAATATAGATTATCTTATGATCAAGCTAAAGCAATTTTAGAGCTAAGACTTGGAAGATTGACAGGCCTTGAACAAGAAAATTTAAGTAAAGAATTTTCTGAAATAGTTGAAAAGATTCTAGGATTGCAAAAAATTCTTGATGATAAATCAACTTTAACTAACTTGATGATTGATGAGCTTGAAGAAATTAAGAATAGTTTTGGTGATGAGAGAAAGACACTTATAAATGATACAAGAAGAGGTATTACTAATGAAGACCTTATTCCAGAAGAAACAAGGGTATTGACTGTTTCAAGAAGTGGCTATGCAAAAACTCAACCCCTTGACGAATACCGTGAGCAAAGAAGAGGAGGTCAAGGCAAGGCTGCAGCTTCAGTTAAAGAAGAAGATTTAATTCAAAATTTATATGTTCTTAGCAGCCACGTACAAATTTTATGTTTTACAACAAAAGGTAAAGTATTTTGGTTAAAAGTATATGAAATTCCAGTTGCATCAAGAACTTCAAAAGGAAGACCTCTAGTTAATATGCTCAATCTTGATGATGATGAGCGAGTAAGTGAAATACTTCCTGTAGAAGAATTTTCTGAAAAGTATTTTATATTCATGGCAACTAGAAAAGGCATAACGAAAAAGACTAATCTAAGTCTCTTTGCTAGAAAATGGAAATCAGGAATTAAAGCAATTAATTTAGATGAAGATGATAAATTAATTGGCACAGCAATAACTGATGGTTCCAAAGAAATTTTACTTGCATCGTCGGCAGGTAAATTAATAAGATTTAAAGAATCGAAGGTTAGAGCAATGGGAAGAACTGCAAGAGGCGTTAAGGGTATTAAATTGAAGAAAGACCAAAGACTAATTTCTCTTAATGTAGCTGACTCTTCAAAAAAAGTGTTGTGCGTTTCAGAGAATGGATATGGAAAGAAGACTGAATTAGACGATTTTCCAACACATAATCGAGGTGGTCAGGGGGTTATTTCTATTAAAACTAGTGAAAGGAATGGATCAATGGTTGCCGCTACCCTTGTCGAAGAAGACGACGGGATTATGCTAATAAGCGATAAAGGAACAATGATACGAACCAATGTATCTCAAATACCTACATTAAGCAGGAACACTCAAGGTGTTAAAGTAATTACTCCAAAGGAGGGTGAAAAATTAATGGAGTGCGTCACAATACCTACAGAAGAAGATCAAAACGAATAAATATGAGGAAATGGAATTTCTGTGCAGGGCCTGCAGTTATTTCTGAAGAGGTAATATCTGAAGTTAGAGCCGAACTATTAGATTATAAAAATTCAGGTACATCTATCATGGAAATGAGTCATCGATCAGAGACTTATTCAAATATTGCATATGAAGCCAAAGAGGACTTAATAAAACTATTACATATACCCAAAAATTATGATGTTTTATTTCTTCAAGGAGGTGCAACTCATCAATTTTCAATGATACCTATGAATTTTAAAAATCTTACAGGTACTGCTGATTATATTACAACCGGCGCATGGACAAAGAAAGCTTTTATAGAAGGATCCAAGATAATGGATTTAAAAAATATCTATTCATCTGAAGATAATAATTTTACATCGGCACCAAATATTGAAGATTTAAGAATATCTGAAAATGCTTCTTATGTTCATTATTGTCCAAATGAAACTATTCATGGCAATGCAATTCACGAGATTCCAAATATAAATAAACCACTCATTGCTGATATGTCATCATCAATTTTAAGCAAACCTATAGACGTTAAAAATTTTTCCTTAATATATGCAGGCGCTCAAAAAAATATAGGCCCAGCAGGACTTACTTTAGTAATTATTGATAAAGATTTCATGCTTACAGGCAATGAGGCTCTTCCAAATATCTTAAAATATTCTGAACATGCAAAATCAGATTCTATGCTTAATACACCTCCTACTTTTCCATGGTATGTTGCAGGTAAAGTATTTAAGTGGATGCAAAAAATGGGGGGCTTAGATTACTTTAAAAAACAAAATGAATTAAAAGCTTATAAATTATATGAGTTTATTGATAACTCACATTTCTATTCAAACCCTGTTGAAATCAATAATAGATCTATTATGAATATTCCATTCATATTAAGCGATAGCAAACTCGAATCAACATTTTTAAGCTCATCCGAAGAGAATGGACTATTAAACCTTAAAGGTCATCGTTCAGTTGGAGGAATGAGAGCTAGCATATATAATGCTATGCCCTTAGAGGGGGTAGAAGAATTAATAAAATTTATGGATTACTTTGAAAAAAAATATGGCTAAGAAAATATCTAAAAATAACCTAAAGACTTTAAGAGGCAAGATTGATGTTATTGACAGAGATATTTACAAACTTATACAAAAAAGAGCATCTCACGCTATTGATATTGGTAAAATTAAATCTAAAGTTAGTCCAGGATCTTCATATTACAAGCCTGATAGGGAGACAAAAATCTTAAGAAAT
>MDSW01147838.1_pt1 | contig 28360 bp, 28 predicted proteins | sample 811171 | NCBI WGS metagenome assembly MDSW01 (sample SAMN05326641, study PRJNA326480) | marine metagenome | isolation source: seawater | place: Atlantic Ocean: North West | collected 2012 | reverse complement strand
TAGTTTTGGTGGGCAGTAAAGGACTCGAACCTTTGACCCCCTCGGTGTAAACGAGATGCTCTACCAACTGAGCTAACCGCCCAAAACAAACTAAGTGCTATTTATAACAACTAGATTTATAAATCAAATGGTTTAAAACATAATACAGCCCTAAATTAATGAAACAAATATAGAATTAGTAAAAAAAGTGATTTAAATACTTAGAATATCATGAAGGCTATTATTATCCTAAATACCAATTCATATATACTTGCTGAATTTATTAACAAACAAGTAAGTCAATTATTTGATACTGAGCTTTTTTTTATAGATGAAAATCTTGATAAAACAGTAGACGAAATGATAAAATATTTAAATAAATTAATTCTTCAGAAAAATGTATCTACATGTTTTTTTCAAGGTGATTATCTCTCATTGATAAATTATGATTTTATAAATAGAACAAATTTTGAAAAAAAATATATTTTTCTTACCGATGATTTTGATACACATGAAGTAAACTCTCAAACAGCACTAGCATGTGATGGTATAATGACAGCATGTCCAATTTCAAAATTAAAATATAATGAAAAAAATTTAGATGCATCTTTTTTTATGAATGAAAGTGATTGTGATCTATTTAAAAATTTGAATTTAGAAAAAGATATTGATATTCTTTTTTTTGGTGCCTTTAAGGCAGATAGAGTTAAATATTTAAATAAATTAGAGAAAGAAAATAAGAAAATTAAATTTATTCAGGCTGAAGATAAGTATTTGCCATATGATGAATTAGTAAAATTTATATGCCGTAGTAAGTTGGTAGTGAATTTTTCTAAAACTGGACCAAAGAAAAAGTTTTATTCACATAAAACTTATCCATTTAATTACCTGCAGTATAAAGGTAGAGTCCATATCTCAGGATTATGTGGAACATTATGTGTCTCTGAATATTCTCCAGCACAAAAAATAATTTTTGGAGATACCGCTCCTACTTTTAAAAATGCTGATGAAATGTTAACTATAATAGATATGTTTTTAAATGACGATGATCTATTAAAAGAAAAAACAAAACTATTTGTTGATAAATGCCTAACATATTGTGATAAGGTGCATTTTCCTAAAGTTATCTCTGAATTAAGTAAGTCAAATAATAAACAGATTGTTAATAAACTTCCATATTGGTATTTAAGAAGTTTTATAATCAAATCATTGAGATTATTTGCTAATAAAAAGAGTTTAAAAGTACTATATAAACAATTTTACCAAAATATTTTAAGTTATACTAAATATAGTGGATTTACATATCCATTAATACTGATAGAAGCTTTTTTTCACTTAATATTTCTACAAATGAAAACAATTAAAAACAAAATAGTTAAATAAGTTTATGAAAAAAATATATAAAATCTTGATAACAGGAGGCGCTGGATATATTGGATCGATGTTATCTACAAAATTAATTAATCTTGGAAATAAGGTTACGGTAATTGATATACTTGAGTATGACACAAGATCATTAAGCCATTTATATTTGAACAAAAATTTTACATTTTATAAAAAAGATGTGAGAGATAAAAAATTTTTAAAAAAAATTGTAAAAAACTTTGATTTTATAATACCTCTTGCTGGTTTAGTTGGTGCACCACTCTGTGAAAAAAGAAAAAAAGATGCTAAAGAAATAAACTTGCAGGCAGTTAAAGATTTAATTTCACTATTATCAAAAAAACAAAAGATAATATTTACCAATTCAAATTCAGGATATGGAGTTGGAAGCAAAAATAAGTTCTGTAATGAAAATTCACCATTAAACCCAATTTCTTTATACGGAAGAACAAAAGTAGATGCAGAAAAAGAAGTTATGAAATTTGGAAATTCTGTAAGTTTTAGACTAGCAACTGTGTTTGGTTATTCTTACAGAATGAGAACTGATTTATTACTTAATAATTTAGTTCTATTATCTATGAGAGATAAAAAATTAGATATATTTGAGTCTAACTTTAGAAGAAATTTTATTCATGTTAATGATGTGTGCGATGGGATTGTATTTGCAATTTATAATTTTGGAAAACTCAAGTCTAATATTTTTAATCTAGGAATGTCAAAAGCCAATATAACTAAAAATGAAATGGTAAATAAAATAAAAAAATATATTAAAAATTTAAAAATTAAAAAAATTCATAATAAAAAGGATCCTGATAAAAGAGACTACTTTGTTAGCAATAAAAAAATAGAAAAAAAAGGGTTTAAAGCGAAAATTGATATCGATGAAGGTATACAAGAACTTATTAACGTATACAACGCACATAAAGAATTTATAAATAATTATTGATTTTTTTTTTAACTACCTTCTCAAAATCATTTTTTGTATAAAAAAATCTTAAGTTACTTTTTTTTGCACAAATCTCGTCGGTTTTACGATCACCAATCATAAAAGATTTTCTTAAATTTATAGGCCAGTTTTTTTTAATTTTTTCTATCATTAAATTTCCTGGTTTTCTATATAGAGAGTTTTTTCGGTACTTTTTTATTTTAGCATCAATATGATATGGTGAAAATTCAACGTCATGAATAAATATATTTTTTTTTAGCAATCTTTTCTTTATTTCTTTTTGGAATTTAAAAAATTGATGTAGAGTAAAGATGCCTTTTCCTATGCCAGCTTGATTTGTAACTATAAATATATAACAATTTTTAATCGATAAGATTTTCAATCCATTAATTACACTTTTCAAAAATTTTAAATCCTTGATTTTATGAGTATAGCCGTTGTCCTTAATTATGGTTTGATCTCTATCTAAAAAAACTGCTGGTTTTGTCATATATTTAATTAATTTTTTTTGAGCCTCAAAATAATTTTTAGGCGTTCCAATATCCAGAAAATAATTATTAAAGAAAATTCCTTTTACGTTTTTATTTTCAATTAATTTTGGTAGTATTTGTTTCTCAAGTGATATGTTTGCTTTTTTTAAATTTTTTAAGAAATATTTATTAAATTTATAAATACCTCCATTTATTAAATCCGATTTTTCATCGTTGTAAACAAAATCTTTTTTTAAATTAAGGTTTATTAGTTTAGAATTAGATTTGTAATTTTTATTTTTGACTAAGCTCATTAATATCTGATTTTTTTTTATAGGATAATTTATTATTTTTTTAAGATCTAAATCAAAATAAGTGTCTCCATTTACAACAATAAAATCATTTTTAATTTTTGATTTTAATTGTGCTAGACATCCGCCTGTTCCTAGGGGTTTTTTTTCTACAATACACTCTAAATCAACTAAATTTATTTTAGTGTCATGATATTTTTTTTTGATCATTTCACCCTTATATCCGGCTAAAATATAAACTTTATTGATATCATAACGACAAAAGTTTCTTATTAACAAATCAAGAAATATATATTTTCTAATTTTTGCTATTGGTTTAGGTTTTCCTTTTAGATATTTTTTTATTCTAGTGCCAAAACCTCCAACTAAAATAACTATATCTATCTTTTTATTTTTCAATTTTATTCTCTAGCAAATAATTGCTATTCATATTTAAATTTATTTTTCTTTATTTCCTCACAAGCCAAAAGTAAATTAATAATTGATTTTTCAAGTTTTACTCTAGGTTTCCAGCCTGTATGTTTGAAAAATTTTTTTGATGATGGTACCTGAATTTTAATATCAGTTTTTCTCAAAAGTTTTCTATTAAGTTTTGTTTTAATTTTAATTGAACTTAATTTTATTAATTTATCTAAAAATGATTTTACAGAAATAACATCATATCCGGATATATTATATATCTCTCCAATTTTACCTTTTTTTGCGACTGTCCAATAAGCTTCCATGGCATCTTCAATATCGATAAATGATCTCTTACTTTTTAAATTTCCATGCTCTAAAATTTTTTTATTTCCTTTTTTTATGTCAATGATTTGGTTTGCAAAAGAGGTTTGGAATAAATCAGATCGTCTTGCATTTGTGTAAGAAAACATTCTAGTTATTATAATTTTTAAATCATAACATTTTACATAGACTTGAGATAATATGTCTTGAAAAGATTTTGATACAGCATATGGATTTATAGGTAAAATTTTTTGAGACTCTTTTATAGGTAATTCAGATGATTTTACCTGACCGTAAACTTCGGAAGAACTACACACTATAACTAGTGGATTGTAATTGAGTAATCTGACTGCCTCTAGAAGATTTAATGTTATAGTGTTATTATTTCTAATAAACTCGTAAGGATTATCAAAAGATTTTCTCACATGAGCAGATGATGCAAAATGAAAAATTAAATCTGGTTTATTTTTTTTTAAGTATTTTTTTATTTTTTGAAAATTATTTAGATCTAATTTAGATGCTTGTAAATGTTTAATCTTTTTATTTAAAAGATTAAGATAGCCCTTTGACCTATATGTACCTATGATTTTAATTTTTTTATTACTTTTATGTATATGCTCAGCTAAATAACTACCACCAGATCCGGTTATACCTGTAATAAAACATTTTTTAAATTTTCTCATTTATCTCTTTTGCTTAAAATTAAGTTTTTTTTCTTAGGCCAGTTTATGTTGATTCTTTTATCATTCCATTTTAAAGACATTTGGTCTTTAACGTCTGAATATTTACCTTTATAACTAAGTTTATAGTGAAAAACACATCTTTTTGATAAACACAAAAAACCATTTAAAAAATAGGGTGGTATTAATACTTGTTTATTTATTCTATCTTGTAAAATAAACTTTTTGTATTTAAGATAATTTTTAGATTTTTTATTATTATCTACAATCACTAAAAATACCTTTCCATAAACGCAACTTACTAATTTCCAAGTTTTTTTATCTCCATGTAATCCTCTTAAAGTATTTTTTTTGAAATTGAAAACTTGTCATGATTAAAATTAAGTTTTATATTTCCTTTTTTCCACGTAGTCCAATATGATCCTCTAAAATCTTTAAACATTGACGATTTAAAAACTTTAATGCTTTTCATGAAGAAAATTTATTTAAAATATCAACTATTTTATTAATTTTTTTTTTTTGTTAGAGATGGAAAATTGCCAATATAATATCCATAATTATGAACAGTTTCCACATTTTTAAACTTTTTAAAATTAATATTTTTTACATATTTTTTTAAATAAGGTTGTCTTAATTGGTTACCTCCACCTGCGTTGCCTCTTCTAAACTCAATTTTACATTTAACCATATAATTTTCAAACTTATTTCTTTTTTTAATATTTGGATTTTTTAAGATTATTGGAAATGCATAGTTGGAGTTGCCATCTACAAGATAGTCAGTAAAATATTTTTTTTTATCCAGATTATTTATAAAATGTTTAAAATTTGATGATCTAATTTTGTTATTAATATCTAGTCTTTTTAACTGATTTAATCCTATAACAGCTTGAATTTCGTTATTTCTCATGTTGAATCCTGGGTATAAAAAAATAAAATTAGGAGATAATTTTTTGTACTTTTTTTTGATTTGTTTTTCAAATTTTAAGTTTCCAGACTCTCTTAATAATCCATGTCCCCGCAAAATTTTTATGGTTTCGTAAATTTTTTTATCATTAGTACAAATCATCCCACCTTCTATTGTTGATAAATGGTGTGCATAATAAAAAGAAAAATTTGATATTTTACCAAATGATCCTAATTTTTTATTAAGGTATGTTGCTCCATGAGATTCACAAACATCCTCTATTAATAAAATTTTTCTTCTTTTTAACTCAGTTAATAAATCTTTTGTTAATCCGTTGAACCCCTGTGCATGTGTAATAAAAACCGCTTTTGTTTTTTTATTTAAACTATTAATTACAGATTTGTTATTTAATGAAAGTGTATTTAAATCAATATCTATAAATTTGGGCTTAAAGTCGTTTTTAATTAAAGCAATGATATCTGAGTTCCACGTTAAAGGTGGTACGATAATTTCTCCAGTTCCATAAAGTATTTTAATCGCAAGAAATGTTAAAAAATTCGCAGATGAACCAGAATTTACAAAAACACTGTATTTTACACCAAGCCATTTTGACCATTTCTCCTCAAATTCTTTTACTTTTTTTGATGCAGTAAATATTTCACTATTACTAATAAAACTTGCTGCTACTTTACGATCAGATAAAGTAATATTGTTATACATTAATGGATGAAAAAATTTATTTTTCATAAAAAATTACCTCTGATCCTGTGTCTGATAGTTTAATTGGTACAATAACATTTTGTTTAAAACTTTTATAAAAATTCTCTTTTTTGTTCTTTTTAACATAAAACATAACAAATCCACCTCCACCTGCGCCTAAAAGTTTTCCTCCCAGAGCCCCACTTTTAATGCCCTTTTCATAAATATGGTCAATCTTGTTATTAGTTACATTCTTGCTTAATTCTCTTTTTTGAAGCCATGTCTCATTTAATAAATATCCAAAATCATCTATATTGTTACTTCTAATTATTTTTTTTGCTTGGTCGACATTTTTTAGTATTCTTTGAATATTTTGTTTTTTATCTTTACTCAGTTTATCAACAAATGTTTTCACGATTTTTTCAGCAGTTCTGGCTTTTCCAGTATAAACTAATAATAAATTTTCATTTAGGTTTTCAATAAATTTTTTTGAACATTTAATTTTTCTAACTTTAAAAGTATTTTTTGATAACCGTATATTATTAAATCCTCCATAAGCGGCGGCAATTTGGTCTTGAAAACCTACATTTTCAAACATTACATTTCTTTCAAGAAAAATACTTTTCTTAGCAAGATCTTTATTTTTTAATTTTTCATTTTTCATAAAAGATAAGGCTTTTAAAAGTCCAACAACAAAGCAAGAGCTAGATCCCATACCGCTCCTCGACGGAAGATCACCATCATAATGTATCTCTAAGCCTTTTTTAATTTTAGAATATGATAAAAGTTGTTTTACTGCGTTATGTTTAATTTTATTTATATCACTTACATTTTCAATTACTGAATATACAATTCTATATTTATGTCTAAAAAAATGAGGTAATTCTCTGCATGATATATATAAATATTTGTTGATAGTTGAGGAAATTACTTCACCATAATATTTATTAAACCATTCTGGATAATCTGATCCACCGCCAAAAAAAGAAATTCTATATGGAGTTTTTGTTATTATCATTATTATTTTTCATTGTAGTAATCCCCATACTCAACCAAAATAGTACTAACTCCATCTTTTCTTAAAAAAGCTTTTTTATATTCTTTAAAAATATTTTTAGGTTCTGAAAGTTTTACAATATTTATATTTTTACACATTTTTTTAATTGGATTTGTAAAATCACCAACATGTTGGAATTGTGGATGCAGCGGTCTTACTGATCCAATGCTAGTTCTGATTATAGCTTTTGATTTATATTTGTTGTACGTCATTATATTTAGTTTATCTAAATGGTTTACTAATTGATTAATTGCTAACAATAAAAAATTCCATCTAGGGTAAATACTTACAGGTATTTGTCCTGCCATCAGTAATCCAATCGTCATTCCCATTTGCATTTCCTCAGCAACTGGCAATTCTATTCTCTGTTTTTTATTAATATCTTTTAAAGTATTTGACATAGCTGTCCCAGCAACTTCGACGGCTTGGCCAATAAAAATAGTTTTTTTTGATTTAGCCATATATTCCATTGATTTTTTTAATTCCTCAAAATACTTCATAACGTTTTTATAATTTTTTTAAGATTTTAAGTCTAGCTTTTTCGACACTTATAATATTTTTGCTCTTTCTTTTTTTATTAACAAATCTATATCCTTTTGTGTTAACAGCCCCTAAATAAATTGATTTAAATGTAACAAAACCCTTATATTCATATTTTAAACATTTAAACAAATTATCAATAGCTGCTTTGATTGGCCCATAATTACTTAGACCCCATGACCCATTTTTTGAAACAAGACTACTTATGTGAATTATTTTAAATTTTCTGTTTTTAAATAAAAAAGATAAATTTTTTAATAAATAAACATTTGAAAGATAATTAAAATCAAATGATTTATTAAAATCTGACAAACTCATTTTATCAAAAGATTTTCTTCTAAAGCTATGAATAGCATTTAGTATAAGAACGTCAAAATCTTTTGATAATTTCTTTATTTCTAAAGAAAACTTTTTAATGCTTATTTTATTTTCCAATTTTACTTTTCTAAAATATAATTTATCTCTATAAACTTTTTTAAATTTGAGCAGATCTCTCTTAGATTTATTATATGTAGTAAATACATAAAATTTTTTATTTAAATAATACTTGACTAATTCAAAACCGATACCACTTGATCCTCCAAATATAATAATTTTTTTTTCCACTTTTTTAGATTTTTTCAGTAAAAGAATTATATCTACCTTTTGAACTTTTATTTTTAAAGAACCAATTTACTGTTTTTTTAATACCTTCATCTAATGAGACGATATTCTTGAAACCTGTTTTTTTTAATTTTTGTACGTTCATTAACCTCACTTTATCACCGCTTGGTTTATTTGTTTGCCAATTAACCTTTAAATTATTTTTTTTTGTTGCTTTAATTATAGAATTAACAAGTTGTTTAATGGTAATTCCTTTACCAGATCCGACATTTATAGGATAATAAATTTTTTTATATACAGCGTGTAACATCGCTCTTGCGACATCTTCTGAAAAAATAAAATCTCTTATAGGTGATCCATCTCCCCATACATCAAGTTTATTTTTTGATTTAGATATTTTTTTTATTAGACTTGGTATGACCATTGCATTATTAGTGTCAAAGTTATCATATGGTCCATAAACATTTGCTGGTCTTATTATTGAAATTGCATCCCAACCATATTGAATTTTATAAGCTTCTGCTTGTAATTCGCAAATTCTTTTTGCCCAACCTGCAAATTTATCATTAGTGGACGGAAAAGTTTTCCATACATCATCCTCATTAAATTTCCTTGCTTTTGCGTAAACACCTATTGAACTTGTAAACAGAAACCTTTTAACTTTACATCTTCTTGCAGCTTCCATCATATTAAAAGAAAAATTAACAGTAGGCACTAAAAAACTAGCAGGTTTTCGCATTGTCATCGCTGGGTTGCCCTTTACGCCAGCTAAATGAAAAACAATATCTTTATTTTTACAAACATTTAAACAGTTTGAAAAATCTCTTAAATCTTTTTTTAAAAATCTAAATTTTCCTATTAATTTTGGCTTTTTATCTAAAGATACTATTGTTAAATCTGATTTTAAATCAATTAACATTTGAGAAAGGGGCATTCCAATTAAACCTGTTCCGCCAGTAATTAATATTTTTTTATTTTTAAAGAATTTTAGATATTTTTTTTCAACCATAATATTGTTTTTTTTATACCTTCATCTATACTTGTTTGTGGTATCCACGAAAGCTCTTTTTTGGCTTTTTTAGAACTTACTAAAATATTAACAGGTATAGATGGTTTTGAAAGATCATGATTTATTTTTATATTTTTATTATAGTGTAAAATCATTTTCTTAATTATATCTTTAACTTTGAAAGATTTACCATAAGTACAATTAAAAATTTGAAATTTTGATTTTTGATACATAATTGCCTTATCAACAAATTTACTTAGATCATCAACATATAACAAGTCTCTTTTCTCTTCACCTCTACCCCAAACAGTAATTTCAGAATTATTTGATTTAAAAATCTTTAAAAGATTTGAAGCAAAAAAATGACCTTTATTCAAATCAAACTTATCGTGTGGTCCATAAATATTCGAATGTCTAATACAGGTAAATTTTGTTGAACCAATGCGACTAAAAAAATCACAAATTTTTTCTACATAAAGCTTGGTATGCCCAACTCCAAAATATCTTTTATCTAATGGTTTATTAAGTTCTTTTGAATTTTCATTAAGATATTTTTTGCTGGATGGATACATAACGGTACAGCTAAAGAAAATTACATGTTTCACTTTATTTTCGTGTGCAAATTTCATAATATATGAATTCATTATCGCATTATCTGTAACATGCTTCTGTGGACTGTTAACAATTTCTTTTGATCCTGATGTAGCAGCTGCTGCTTGAATAATTATATCTGTATTTTTTGTAATTCTTTTTACCTGATCTTTATCACAAAGGTTTATTTTTTTCCAATTAACCTTGTATTTACTAATTTTTTTAGATTTATAAAATGTAGCAGTTATATTATATTTTTTTTTCTTAAAAAAATGTTCGACTAAATTTTTTCCAATAAAACCTGTAGCACCTAAAATTAAAACATTTATTTTTTTTTTCATTAAAACTGTACTCTTTTACCTGCGCCTGCATGAGGATACTTTAGTTTATATTTGTAATAAGAGATAAATTTATTTTTCTTACCCTCAAAAGATAATTTTTTTTTGGACCACGTCTTTCTTGTATCAGTACATACAGACTTACCATTATCTTCAACAATGAAATGAATAGGCAGGTTTTTTGAAATTGAAAATTTTAAGCATTCATGCATTATTCCTGTTTCTGCTGTCATGTCTCCAACAAAACAAAAAACTTTTGATTTATTTTTTTTTAATTTATTATTTAAAGCTACTCCTGTAGCTATTGGGATAATGCCTCCAACTATAGCAGATGAGTAAATTTTATATTCAGGAAAACATAGCGAAATTGATTTTCCATCTACAATTTCTTTTTCAACTTTTTTTTCAGGAACACCTTTTAGTAAGCACTGATAATGCGATCTCCATGAGCAAAAGACCCAGTCCTGTCCTTTAATTTTTTTAAAAATTTTAATTAATTGCTCTTCGTTATTGCTATAAAGGTGAATAGGTGCTCTTATTTTTGCTTTATTAAATAGGTCTGCTATTTTTGTTTCAAATTGGACTAGTTTAGCTTTGTTCATATGGATAAAATTAAAAGTTAATGTATACAATAGGTTTGTTGTATCTAAAACAAAAAATTAAGACTTAATTATGAAGAAGTATTTGTCTAAACTAATAAGAAATCACTATAAGACAATATTTAGATCATTGGCTGAATCTTCAACTAAAATAGGATCTATTAATAGCATAGAATTTATACTCTCCAGAAATACGCATCTTGGGGAAAAAAAAAGTATTATTAATTTAATACCCGATGAAATCATAACACCATTTGTTTTAAAATATGGGTCATGGGAATATGAAATAATAAATTTTATAAAAAAGTTTGTGCCAAAAAAAAAAATAATTTTTATTGATATTGGAGCAAATATTGGATTAATTTCAAAACAATTAATAGTATCAGATGTTAAAGTAAAAAAAATTTATTGCTTTGAGCCTGATGAAAAAAATTTTAATTGTTTAAAAAAAAATCTTCATGGATACAAAAATGTAGAATTATTTAATTATGGTCTCGGTAAAAGAAATATAACAAGAAAACTATATGTTAATCCGCACAATTCAGGAGATAGTACTTTTATTACAAAAAGAAAAAACTTTACAATTTCAATTATAAAAAATATTAATTCTTTTCTTAAAAAAAAAATTAGTAAAAATAATGATCCAATTATTTATAAATCTGATACACAAGGAATGGATGAGGAAATTTTTTTAGCTATTAATGAAGAATACCGAAATAAAATAAAAATAGCTATAATAGAAATTTCTAATTTTAAATATATTAATCAAAATCAAGAATTATTTTTTAATAAAATAAAAAAATTTAAAATATTTAGAGATAATAAATTAAATAAAATAACAATCGAAAAAATTAAAAGTAAAATAAGAAATAAAGAAGAGTTTGATCTTTTTATGACAAGGTAAAATGAAAAATATAATTCTTATTACACCCCCTTATTTTCATTTTAACGGAAATTTGTTAGAAACTGAGTCTGATATATTTAGTCATTTTAAAAAATCATTGTCCAAAATCGATCAAAACTTAATAGTTGCAAAATTTAATATAAAACAACAAAATTATCTTGAATTAGATTTAGAATTTTTAAAAAATAAAGTAAACAGTGAGTCATTAATTTTTATTGATGGTAATATTGATTTTGATAATTCTTATAAAATATATCCAACTGCATTAATAGATTTTTTAAAAAAATCAAAAGCTAAAAAAATTTGTTTCATTCCAGATTTAATTAAAGATTTAAATTTTAAACAGTGGGTAGATATATCAGATATAATTATTGGATTTACAAAAGATGCGGTTTTGTGGGCAAATAAATTTTATAAAACAAAAAAATTTTATTTTTATCCAAGTATTCCAATAGATATTTATAAAATAGATAATTATTCTGATTTTTTAAAAAGACCATATGACATTGGATATGTAGGATCAGATAAAAATTTCAGATCTAAATTTTTAAAAAACTTAATTCTTCAAAACTCTGATAGATTAAAAATATTAATGATAAATTCGAACAGACAAATCAATGATATTAAAACTACAAATTCGTATCTAGATATTTTAAGTAAATGTAAGTTTAGTTTTTGTACAAGAGCATCAGCGTATGAAAAATATAACGTTGATTTTTTTGACTTTAAAATTAGTGACGGTAGATTCGCTGGAAGAGTTAGTGAGTCAATTTCTTGTGGATCTATACCTTTGTACTGGCAACCTAAAAAAGGAAGTTATTACTTTGCAAATTTTAGAAAAAAAATTCTTTTTTCTAAAAAAAATAAAGTATTTAATAATATTGCTTTAGAGGGTGATATTCATAGTACTCCATATGATAATATGGATAAAAATTTAAAAAATGGTATTACATTTGTTAAAAATGTTGAGGACGCTATAAATAAAATTATAAATTGCGATAAGGACTATATAATGAAAAAATTAGAATTTGGTTTAAAAATTCATAGAAAATATATATCACCATTTTCTTTTTTTTCATTTGTTAAGGAGCGATTAAATGACTGATGTTTTATTTGTAAGCCCAAATATATCTTCCAAAATATATCAAGAACTGGCAAATAAGTACACAGCCATCGAACCTCCAACGTGGTCTTTATTGTTGGCTAAAAGCTGTATGTCTGTTGGTTTCAAAGTTAAAATATTAGATTGTAATGCTGAAAATCTTAACATTGAGGATGCTTATATTAAGATAAATGAAATTAATCCAAGATTAATATGCATGGTTGTCTATGGTCAAAATGTAAATGCTGGAACAACAAGTATGACTTCGGCAACTGAACTCTCTAATTATTTAAAGCAACAAAAAATAACCCCATTGATTAGTTATATAGGCTCTCATGTACAAGCTTTACCAATTCAAACTTTAAAGAAAGAAAAAAGTATTGATTTTGCTTTTACCAACGAAGGTGTTTATGCATTATGGAATGTTTTAAAATTAAAAAAAATATCTATTGAAAACTTGTCAAAAATAAAAGGAATTGCTTATAGAGACTCTAGTGACAATATAATTTTTAATAAAACAGAAATTGTTGTGCCTAATGAAAAAATGGATGAGCATTTGCCTGGATATGCCTGGGAACTTTTGCCCTACAAAAATAAACCATTTGATCTCTATAGATCACCAATGTGGCATGCAGAATATGTAGATGAAAATAGATCGCCATATGCTGCAATACAAACATCTTTAGGATGTCAATTTAAATGTAGTTTCTGTATGATAAATATACTTAATAGAAATGATAATAAAGAAATCGGTGTTGCGAACACTTATAGCAACATGAGATATTGGTCTCCAAATTTTATAATAAAAGAATTTGATAAACTTTTAGATTATGGAGTAAAAACAATTAAAATAACAGACGAAATGTTTTTGCTTAATCCAAAATATTATAAGCCCTTGTGTGAAATGTTATCAAAAAGAAATATTGATGATAGTTTAAAGATTTGGGCATACTCAAGGATTGATACAGTAAAAAGGAAAGAAATTTTAAGTTTAGTTAGAAAAGCTGGAATAAAATGGCTAGCTCTTGGAATTGAAAGTGGGGATAAAAGCGTAAGACTAGAAGTTTCAAAAGGAAAATTTGAAGATGTAGATGTTAATAAAGTAATTCAACAAGTTCACGAGTCTGATATAGAAGTGATGGCAAATTATATTTTCGGTTTACCAGGAGATACCAAAGAAAGTATGCAAAAAACATTAGATTTAAGTATTGAGCTTAACACTATGGGTTGGAATGCTTACGCTTCTACTCCTCTTCCAGGAAGTGAATTATATAAAATTGCAATTGAAAAAGGTCATAATTTACCAAAAAACTATGAGGGATATTCTTTTCATTCCTATGAGGCTTTGCCTTTTCCAAATGAAAATCTTACAGCAGTAGAAATGTTAAAATTTAGAGATGAAGCTTTCAACATTTATCATTCTAACCAAAAGTTTTTAGATAAAGTTCTTAAAAAATACGGTAAAGCAGCTGCACAAAATGTAAAAGATATGACAAAGGTAAAATTAAAAAGGAAAATTCTTGAAAATATTAATTAGTTAAAACCTTAGTTTCTTTTTGTTTTTCTGATTTTGAAATACCTTCGACTTCAACCCACTCAACTCTCTTAAAATCTTTTGTTAAGGAAATTTTCAAAACTTCGTCAACAAAACTTACGGGAATAATTTTTATGTCTTCTCTTACTTTTTTTGGTAAATCTACTAAATCTTTTTCATTTTCTTTTGGTATTAGAACCTGTTCTATACCAGCTCTATGCGCAGCTAAGAGTTTTTCCTTAAGTCCTCCTATAGGCAAAACCTGACCTGTGATCGTAACTTCCCCTGTCATTGCTATTTTTCTATTGACGGGTATTTTTGTTATAGATGAAACAATAGAAGTAACCATAGCTATTCCTGCGGAGGGTCCATCTTTAGGTGTTGCTCCTTCAGGAACATGGATATGAAAATCTTTTTTTTCAAAAATTGGAGGAATAATACCATATTCCAAACTTTTTGATCTAACAAATGATTTAGCTGCCTTAACTGACTCTTGCATAACATCTCCCAATTTACCAGTAATTTGCATTCTACCTTTTCCAGGCATATTCACAGTTTCTATTTTTAATATTTCTCCTCCAAATTCTGTCCAAGCTAAACCTGTAACAATTCCAATTTTATCTTCTGTTTCAAGCTCCCCAAACTTGAATTTTTTTACACCTAAGTAATCAGATAAATTTTTCTCACTTATATCTACTTTTGTCTCTTCTTTATTTACAACTTTTTTTACTACTTTTCTTGTAACCTTAGAAATTTCTCGTTCCAAATTTCTTACTCCAGACTCTTTCGTATAACTTCTGATTATTTCTCTTATAGTCCCATCTTTAAGATTCATTTCTCCATCTTTAACGCCGTTTTCTTTTACTTGTTTAGGTAGTAAATATTTGTTTGCTATATTAATTTTTTCATCCTCAGTATAACCTGGTATCCTAATCACTTCCATTCTATCTAGTAATGGAGGTAGAATATTTAATGTATTGGCAGTTGTGACAAACATCACATCAGATAAATCATAATCTACTTCAAGATAATGATCATTAAATGATGTATTTTGTTCTGGATCTAAAGCTTCTAATAAAGCCGAAGAAGGATCACCTCTATAATCATTTCCAACTTTATCAATTTCATCAAGTAGTATTAAAGGATTTTTTGTTCCAGCTTTTTTCATCATTTGTATTACTTTACCTGGAAGAGAGCCTATGTAGGTTCTTCTATGGCCTCTAATTTCGGCCTCATCACGTATTCCTCCTAAGGACATTCTTACAAATTGTCTATTTGTTGCTTTAGCAATTGATTTACCAAGTGAAGTTTTTCCAACTCCAGGGGGGCCGACTAAACATAATATTGGCCCTTTAATTTTTTCCATCCTTTTTTGAACTGCTAAAAATTCTATAATTCTTTCTTTAACTTTTTCTAATCCAAAATGATCTTCATCCAAAATTTTTAAAGCTTTATTTAAATCAATATCAACTTTATCCTTTTTAAACCATGGTATTTCTATCATCCAATCTAAATAATTTCTTACTACAGTTGCCTCAGCAGACATTGGACTCATGTTTCTTAATTTTTTTAACTCTGACATGCATTTTTTATGCACTTCTTTTGGCATCTTAGCTTTTTGAATTGCTTTATTTAGGTTTGATGTCTCATCTTTTCCGTCTTCTATTTCACCAAGCTCTTTTTGTATCGCTTTCAATTGCTCATTTAAATAATATTCACGTTGCGTTTTCTCCATTTGAGTTTTAACTCGACCTCTAATTCTTTTTTCAACACCTATTATGCTTGTTTCATTTTCCATTATTTTTATTATAGCCGTCAATCTCTTCTTTAAATCAAAGGTCTCAAACAATTGTTGTTTTTCAGAAATTGTTGTACTCAAATGAGATGCTATATTATCAGCAATTTTTGACGGATCTTTTAATAACTTAATGTTATTTATTGTTTCATTAGCAATTTTTTTATTTACAGTATTCAGTTTCTCTAATTTTCTAAAAGCTGAAATTGCTAAAGGTAATAAATCTTCATCCTTTGAAATTGTATCATTTTGAACTTCGAAATCACCTATAAGAAATTTCTCACTTTCTTTTAAATTTAATATTTTAACTCTCTTTAATCCTTCAACAAGTATTTTTACTGTACCATCTGGTAATTTTAATAATTGTAAAATATTACTTTCACATCCGTACATAAATACATCTGTTTTTTTTGGGTCATCAACTTCTGAATTTTTTTGAGTTACTAAAACAATTTTTTTATCTGCTTTCATAGCTTCATTTAAAGCTGTGATTGACTTATCTCTTCCAACAAAAAGTGGAACTACCATACTTGGAAACACAACAATGTCTCTTAATGGGAGCAATGGTAATGTTTTTTTAATTTCCATTTGATAAATATGGAGATTAAATTTTTTTTTGCAATATGTAAATCTAACTTATTAACCTTTTCTAAGCGGCTGATGTTTTGTCTGTCTTAGCTATGTTCTTAGAATGTACCATAATCGGTTCAGAGTCTCCTTTAGCCGCACCCTGATCGACTATTACTTCATCAAGATTTGTTTCGCTTGGTAAATTAAACATGGTTTTAAGTAGAATCGACTCTAGGATAGATCTTAATCCTCTTGCGCCTGTTTTTTTTGCAATTGCTTTATTTGCTATTTCTTTAATTGATACATCTTTAAATGTTAACTTAACTCCCTCTAATTTGAAAAGTTCTTGATATTGTTTTATCAATGAATTTTTAGGTTCTAATAAAATTTTAACAAGTGATTTATTATCAAGATCTTCTAAAGTTGCGGTTATTGGTAACCTTCCTATAAATTCTGGGATTAAACCATATTTCAACAAATCCTCTGGCTCTAAATTTTTCATCCATTCACCAGTTTTTTTGTCTTCAATGCTTTTTACAGCTGCACCAAAACCTATTGATGATCCTTTGTCTCTTTGTGAAATAATTTTATCTAATCCAGCAAATGCTCCCCCACAAATAAACAAAATATTTGTAGTATCAACTTGCAAAAATTCTTGTTGTGGGTGTTTTCTACCTCCCTGAGGTGGCACACTCGCGATTGTTCCTTCCATTATTTTTAATAATGCTTGTTGAACTCCCTCACCTGATACATCTCTTGTTATAGACGGGTTTTCTGATTTTCTACTAATCTTGTCTACCTCATCTATGTAAACAATTCCTCTTTGAGCTTTTTCAACATTATAGTCTGCAGCTTGTAAAAGTTTTAATATTATATTTTCTACATCTTCACCAACATAACCTGCTTCAGTTAGTGTTGTTGCATCTGCCATTGTAAATGGGACGTCTAAGATTCTTGCTAAAGTTTGAGCTAATAAAGTTTTACCACAACCTGTTGGTCCGACTAATAAAATGTTTGATTTTGCTAACTCAACACTTTTGCTAGTTTTGTTTTCATAATTTAATCTTTTGTAGTGATTATGAACTGCAACTGATAAAACTTTTTTTGCATGGTCTTGGCCTATTACATAATCATCAAGAACTGCACAAATTTCTTTAGGAGAAGGTAGTCCGTCCTGATGTTTAACAAAATTGTCCTTGCTTTCCTCTTTAATAATATCCATGCAAAGCTCGACGCACTCGTCACAAATAAAAACTGTCGGTCCAGCAATTAACTTTCTAACTTCGTGCTGACTTTTGCCACAAAAAGAACAGTATAAAATATTTTTATTATTGCTCATAAATTTTACGAATCAGTATTCTTATTTATATTACATTTAAGACTCACTTATCAAGTTCAGGTTGAGGATAACTCTATATCTTGTTGATCAACCTCTTTTTTCTACTACTTTATCTACAAGACCGAATTCTAAAGCCATATCGGGTGTCATAAAATTATCTCTTTCAAGGGCGCTCTTAATTTCATCAACTGATTTACCGGTATGTTTAGAATAAATCTCGTTGAGTCTTTTTTTTAGAGAAAGAACTTCATTAGCGTGAATTTCTATATCTGTCGCTTGACCCTGAAAGCCTGCGGAAGGTTGGTGTACCATAATTCTTGAGTTTGGTAATGAAAATCTTTTACCTTTTGTACCGGCTGCCAGTAAAAAAGATCCCATGCTTGCAGCTTGACCTATACACAAAGTAGAAACCTCTGGTTTTATGTATTGCATAGTGTCGTAAATTCCTAAACCAGCTGTTACCAATCCACCAGGACTATTAATATAAAGTGATATTTCTTTTTTTGGGTTCTCAGATTCTAAAAACAATAATTGCGCTGTCACTAAAGATGCAACGTTGTCGTTAATTGGACCAATTAAAAAAACAATTCTTTCTTTTAAAAGCCTAGAATAAATATCATAGGCTCTTTCTCCCCTACTTGATTGTTCAACAACCATTGGGATTAAAGTATTTAAATGTTCAGGTATTTTAATTGTCATAAGTTGATTCGTATCTGTTATACAACTTGTGATTACTTTTTGCTAACTTTTTTTGTTTTAGTTGTTTTTTTATTAGAAGTACTAGGTTTTTTTTTAGAAATTACTTCTTTTTTAGATGTAGCTTTCTTTGGTTCTTTTTTTTCTGTTTCATTGCTTAGGCCTTGGTCTTCTGCATGTAACTTCATTGCTTTTTCATTTTCTTCCTTAAGAATTTGTTCTGCTTCACTTTTAGTTATCGTTTTTTTATTTGCTTTACCCTTAGATTTAATTTCATTTAAAATTTTATCTTCATAAATTGATCCTCTTAAACTCGCTAAAGCAGAAGGATTTTTTTCATAATATTCTTTTAAAAACTTTTCTTGACCTGGCATAGATCCTAATTGCTTTTGTAATTCATTTTGTATTTCTTTATCTGTTACAGTGATTTTATTTGTTTCTCCAAATTCATTTAATATAAGTCCTGTTTTTATTCTTCTCTCAGCTTGGCTTTTGTGTTTTTTCTGATTTTTTTTCTTATCTTCATCCTTCATGCCTTGAGATAAAATATCTATTTCTTGTTTTAAAAGGTTTTCAGGAATTTCATCTAATTTAATTTTTGCAATTTGATCCAGGATTTGATTTTTAGATAGCATGTCTAATGAATTTTTATACTCCTGATTTATTTGTTTTGAGATTAAAGATTTTAAGTCTTTTAAATCTTTTGCACCTAAATTTTTAGCAAACTCATCATCGATTGTAACATCCTTTGGTTTTTTGACAGCTAAAATTTTACATTTAAATTTTGCTTTTTTTCCTACTAAATCTTTTTCTGGAAAATTTTCTGGTAAATTTACTTCAACATCAACATCCTCATCTTTTTTTACTTTTAATAGTTGTTTATCAAAACCTTTAATAAATAAATCTTTACCAAGTTCTAATTGAGTATTTTTTCCTTCGTTACCCTTAAATTCATTTCCGTTAATAGTAGCTTTGTAATCAAAAACAACCATATCTCCCTCATTAGCAACTTTAGCTTTATCGACTTCTATAAAATTTTTTTGAGATTTAGCTATTTGATCAATTCTTTTGTCAGTCTCCCTAGGATCTATATTAACCTCATATTCATCAAACTTAATACCATCTAATAATTTAGTATCTATTTTAGGCATTTCAGTAACAGAAATAATGTATTCAAGATCTTTATCTTCGCCATACGTCTTAAGATCGATTTTAGGCTGTCCAGCAGGTTTAATCTTATTATCTTCTAAAGCTTTTGTTGTGGTTTCTTTTAATACTTTATCTAATACTTCTCCCATTAAGGCTTGACCGAATTGTCTCTTTAATATTTCTCTTGGTACTTTACCTGGTCTAAATCCTTTAAGAACAACTTTATCTTTTATTTCGTTATATTTTTCCTCAAAGTGTGTTGTCATTGTTTTTTTATCAATGAAAACTTTTAGATCTTTGTTTAAACCTTTTTTATTTTCTACTGTAACTTTCATAATAATATTTTATGGTGGGCGAGAAGAGACTCGAACTCTTAAGCCTTGCGGCACTAGTTCCTAAGACTAGCGCGTATACCAATTCCGCCACTCGCCCAACAAATTATGCAGTTTTATATATTATAGAACTAATTTGTCCAATACGAATAAATGTGTATATATAAACAAAAATGACAATCTCACCTTGTATTAGTATTTGTAAAATGGATCCTGAAACAGGGTATTGTACAGGATGTGCTAGATCTAGCGAGGAAAAAATAAATTGGAAAGATAAAGAAACTAGTGATGAATGGAAAATTAATAATTTAAACGAAATACAAAAGAGAATGACTAACTGGCAGTTGAAAAATTTTAAAGAATCTTATGAATTTAAAATTAAAAATGGTATCTCTTTAGTTAAGAAAAAAAAATTAGATGAGCAAAAGTAGTATTGTTATAGTGATATTTATTATTGGTATTATTTTAGGTGCCTTATTCTTAGATATTTGGGGAGCAGAAACAAATTTTCAAAAAGCCTTATTTGCACTTGCATGGACAACTATTTTTCTTATTGCTTTATTTTATGCAGATAAAGACAAAGAACAATAAATTAAATTTTTTATACAATAATATAATTAAGTGTAACAAATGCACTCGGTTAGTTAATTTTAGGAAAAAAATTTCTAAAGAGAAAAGAAAACAATATATGAATGAAGTATATTGGGGGAAACCAATTACAGGATTTGGTGATATTAATGGTAAAATTTTGATTGTAGGGTTAGCGCCCGCAGCACACGGTGGAACTAGAACTGGTAGAGTTTTCACAGGTGATAAATCATCTGAATTTCTATATAAATGTTTACACAAAGCTAAATTATCGAATATTGACAATTCAATTCATGTAAATGATGGGCTTAAATTAAATAACGCTTACATAACTACAGCTCTTAAATGCGTTCCTCCTGGAGATAAACCTAAAAAAAATGAACTTAATAATTGTTTTAGCTTTTTTAAAAAAGAAATAGAGATTATTAAAAACCTTATTGTAATTGTTGCCCTTGGGAAAATAGCATTTGATGCTTGTATTTATTTTTATAAACAAAATTATAATTTTAATAATAAAGTAAATTTTGGACATGATGTATCTGTTAAACTCCCTAATAATAAAATATTGATTGGATGCTATCATCCTAGTCCAAGAAATGTAAATACTGGAAGAATTTCTGAACAAAAAATGGTAAGACTTTTTAAAAAAATTGAAAAATTAGTTTAAAATCTTTTTAACTCTCTCAAACACTCTTTCAGCACCTAACTTTTTTAAATCTGTTACTTGAATTGCTTTAAATTTTTCTCTCTCAATACTTACTTTATGTGCAGTTGTATGCGACCCAAATAGACTAATACCTTTAGTATTTAAATGTGCGGTCATATGTGCTGGGCCAGTATCATTTGCTACAACAAATTCACTAGATCTTATTAAAGAAGATAATTGAGAAATATTTAAAGATTTTCCATTATCTAAAATTATTTCAGCATTAATCGACTCTGATTCTTTTATTTCATTTGGTCCTGGTGCAATTACAATTTTATATTTTTCACCATAGTGATTTTTTAATAACTTTATTAAGTCATTGTAAAATGGCCATTTCTTAGACTCTAAATGTGGTGAACAAAAAGGAAAAAGAAGAATATATTTGTTAAGATTATAATTTGAAATAATATTTGTTATGTCTGAACAACTCCAAGAAAAATCTGGTTTTAATGTAAATTCAGTTTTTAAATCACTCAATTTAAGCTGATGATCAAACCTATCTAACACTGTATTTTTATCAAACTCATCTTTTGTGGTATTTTTTGGTAGGGTAGTTTCTGAGGATGACCATCGATTTAGATTACTGTTAGGAAATAAAACTCTCTTATAAAATGAAGTTCTAGAAGAATTTTGAAGATCAAATATTTTTAAAAACTTTAGTTTTTTTAATTTTTTCATTAGTAAAAATAAATAAATCAATCTGTATCTAGGAAGTCTTTTATCTAAAATAACCTCATCTATTCGTGGATGTTTTTTAAATAGTTCAATAAAAGGTTTTGTAGTTAAAATAAAAATTTTATCTGATTTATGATTTTCACAAATATCTTGAATTGCACCACTAGCTTGGGCTATATCCCCTAGAGATCCATGTTTAATTATTAAAATATTTGACATAATTCAAACAACTTAACACAGTATAAATTTATATGAATAAAATTCTAGTAGAAGTATCTGTTGGAGAACTTTTGGATAAATTATCAATCTTAGAGATAAAAAAAGAAAAAATAAAAGATCCAGATAAAATCAAATTTATCTTAGATGAATACTCAATTCTTAAAGAACAATTTGAGAAAAATGTAGTTTCCGATCAAAAATTAGAAAAACTTTATCAATCTTTAAAGGAGATAAACGAAAAACTTTGGATAATTGAAGATGATAAAAGACAGTGTGAAAAAGATAAAGATTTTGGAGAAAAATTTATTAAGTTATCAAGAGATGTTCATTTTTATAACGATAATCGTGCAAAAATTAAATTAGAAATAAACAATCAAACTGGCTCAAAAATTAAAGAAATAAAACAATACACTAATTATTGATACATCAAAATAGCATGTTAGCTTTATAATTAATATTTATCTATCCTTCCTCTTAAAAATAGACTTTTGTCTGTTACTATTATTTCACCCGATCCCGAACCTACTCCTAAAATTGAATTTATAACCACATAATGAGTGACTAATATTAAATTTTTATCACTGTTCCAATTACTTATAAAATTTTTAAGTTTAATTATTTGCCACTCCTCATTTGCAGCATATCTCTCATCAAAAAATGAATTCAATGCATCGAATGTCATAAAATCCTTAAAAGCGTAAAAAGCTGTATCTTTACACCTGCACCATTCGCTAGATAAAACTTTATCTATGGGAATTTGTTTTTTTTTGAAGAATTTACCCAATTTTTTTGATTGGTTTATTCCTCCCGGATTTAGATTTCTTTGAGTTGAACAATCCTTTAAGTCAAAATTTTCAGGATCTCCTCCACCAGGAGCTAAAGCATGTCTAATAAAAATTATTTTGCCTCCTTCTTTTAATGTCTCTATTAATTCTTGACTTGAGTTTGCTTGGTTAAAAAAAGACAGAAAAAATAATAAAATTAAAATTTTTTTCATGCATAATTTTACTAAAATGTATTCACAAGTTCTATATTTATAAGTAAATTTAATAAATAAATAATGACAAAAAATATCTCTATAATAATTTTTACTGACCTAGATGGTACACTTCTTCATCGAGATACCTTTGAATTTGATGTAATTAAGGATTATATAAAAAAACTTCATTCTAAAGGTATAAAAATAATCCCTAATTCTAGCAAAACCGAAAAAGAAATTTTAGAATTTAATGAAGAATTAGGTTTGGATTTACCTTATATTTCTGAAAATGGATCTGTAATAAAGGGAATGAATTTAATTAATTCAAATTTTCCAAATGAAATTATTCTCAGCAGAGATAAAGATGAATTATTAAAAATTTTCGAGACAAATGTTTCTGAAAACTTAAAAGAAAAATGTGAATATATATTAGATATGAACAAAAAAAGACAGGTGAAAATTTTTGGATTAACAGATAATAAACTAAAAAATGCTACTAATAGAAAATATTCAATCCCACTGTTATTTAAAGGAAATAAAATTGAAAAAAATGAATTAGTTAAAATTTTAAAAACAAAATCATTGACTTTTCAGGAAGGTGGTCGAATACAAAATTTATGTGACAACGTAAATAAAGTTAAGGCAATGAATAAAGTTTTAAAAATTTATAGAAAAATTCAAGATAATACTAAAGTAATTGCAGTTGGTGATAACTATAACGATCTAGAAATGTTGAGAAATAGTGATGTTCCCTGTTTAGTATTTAATGACAAATTTAAAGAAGATAAAATAAATATAGATAATTTAATAATTTCAAATCAGCCATCACCTGAAGGCTGGGCTGATGTGATTAAAAAGGCTATAGTTAAAATTGATCAAATTTATTAATATTAGTTATGAGTGATTTTTCTCAGAACGGAATAATATCAAGTCTTCATGACTTTGGAACAAAATCTACAAAAGAGATAGAAAAAGAATTACTAAAATTTTCTAAAGAGAGAAAAATGGAATTAATACTTCCCAGTTTATACTCAGAACTTGAGGGCGATGCATTACCAAAGATCGTAAATGAAATTAGTAAAGTTAATTATCTAAGTCACATTATAATAGGTTTAGACCGAGCTAATAAAAGTCAAGCAACTAAAGCACACAAATTTTTTAAAAAACTTAAAACTCCATTCTCAATTCTTTGGAATGATGGACCAAGGCTCAAAAAACTTCATAATGAACTTAAGAAGAATAATCTTGCGCCTAATGAATATGGAAAAGGAAGAAATGTTTGGTACTGTCTTGGGATGTGTATAGCTAGAGACAATGCAAGATCAGTTGCACTTCATGATTGTGATATAATAACTTATGATAGAAGAATGCTTGCAAAACTATTTTATCCTGTTGTTAATCCTTTTTTTAACTTTGAATTTTGCAAAGGCTACTATCCAAGAGTTGCTCAGGGAAAAATGAATGGCCGTGTCGCAAGATTGCTTGTGTTTCCTTTAATCACCGCATTAGAAAAAACTATAGGCAGAAGTGAATACTTAGAATTTATGAAATCATTTAAATATCCTCTTGCTGGTGAATTTTCATTTAGAAGAAACCTTTTACCCGAGCTTAGAATTTCATCAGACTGGGGTATAGAAGTTGGTGTACTTTCGGAAATGCAAAGAAACTTTTCTACAAACAACATATGTCAGGTAGATCTAGCAGATACCTACGATCACAAACACCAAGAACTTTCTATTGGTGATGATCAAAAAGGACTTTCTAGAATGTCTACTGATATAATTAAAACTATGATTAGAAAACTTGCAACTCAGGGAAATTCCTTTAGTCTTGAAACTTTTAGATCTTTAAAAGCAACTTATTATAGATCCGCTTTGGACTTAATAGATACTTATAGAAGTGATGCTGAAATGAATGGTTTAAAATTTGATTCTCATACAGAAGAAAAAGCAGTTGAGTTATTTGCTCTTAATATAATGAAAGCGGGAGAGTCATTTTTCAAAAATCCAATGGATACTCCATTTATACCAACATGGAGTAGAGTTAAAAGTGCAATACCAGATTTTCTAGAGAGATTAAAAAATGCTGTTGATGAGGATAATAAAAAACATAAATAATGAAAGCCTCAGAAACTCGAGATTTAATTAATTCTAAATTAAGAAAAATTTACAATGGAAACTATAATAATAGTGAGTTAACATATTTTTCAAATGATATAGTTGAAAGAATAAAAAAATCAAATTCCAAAAAAAATTCTAGGAGAAATTTTAAATTATCTGAGAAAACATCACTTTTAATTTGTTATGGTGACAGTGTATTGGGTACAAAAAATAATAAATCTATAATTGAATTCAAAAAGTTTTATATAAAATTTTTAAACAAGTACTTTAATACAGTTCATTTCCTGCCTTTTTATCCATCAAGTAGTGATAGTGGTTTTGCTGTAAAAGATCATTACAAAATAGATCCTAAATTAGGTAATTGGAGTGATATTAAAAATTTTTCAAAAAAAAGTTTTATAATGGTAGACTTAGTTATTAATCATGCTTCATCTAGAGGACTTTGGTTTAAAAACTATTTAAGAAACAAGTCACCAGGTAAAAACTATTTTTTCACTATAAATAAAAAATTTAATTCCAGTAATGTTGTAAGACCAAGAGAGCATCGTTTGCTAAAAAAAGTAAATATATTTAAGAAAAATCAATATCTTTGGCGCACATTTAGTAATGATCAAATTGATTTAAATTTTAAAAATCCTAAAGTTTTAATTAGATTCATAAAAATTATTATCAATCTCATTAATCATGGGGTTAATATATTTAGATTAGATGCTATTGCATATCTTTGGAAAGAAAGCGGAAGTAAATGTATAAATCTTAGACAAACTCATGAAATTGTTAAAATACTAAGAATTGTTTGTAATAATTTAAATTACCCAGCAATAATAGTAACTGAAACAAATTTACCAGAAAAAGAAAATATAAGTTACTTTGGTAAAAATGATGAAGCAAATTGGATTTACAATTTTTCTTTACCCCCTCTTTTAGTTCATTCACTTTTGTTTGAAGATAGTAGAAATATAACAACTTGGAGTAAAGAATTACCACAAAATAGAATTGGAAATAGTTATTTAAACTTTATCGCATCTCATGATGGTATTGGAATGAGACCTGTGGAAGGGATCTTAAAAAAAAATGCTATAGATAAAATGTTTAAAAGATTAAAGAAAAATGGAGGAGAATTTTCATTTAGAAAAGTGAGAGGAAAATCCAAAAAAGTTTACGAAGCCAACATAACTTTATTTAATGCATTTCAAAAGACAGATGCAGATCCTAAAGGCAGATATCATTTCGAGAGATATCTTTGTGCTCATGCAATCATGATATCTTTTGAAGGCGTGCCAGCAATTTATTTTAACTCTATGTTTGGAACAGCTAACGATGTTAACAAATATATTATTTCAAATAATAAAAGAGATTTAAATAGATATAAATGGAGTTCAGAGCGTTTAAATAAATTGTTAAAAAATAAAAGCTCAAAACAATATTTATTTTATGAAGAAATATCTAATTTATTAAATATTAAAAAGAGAAATAAGGCATTTCATCCTAATGCTTTTAGGAAGACTTTGGATTTAGGACCAAAAATTTTTGCATTTAAAAGAATAAGTCTTGATAAAAAACAATCTATTATATGTATTTCAAATATAAGTTCCAAAAGTCAAAAAACAAAAATCCCTTCTAATAAAAAGACGTTAAAAGAGCTTATTGTAGGTACAACTATAAATGATAATATAATCACACTAGATCCTTTTCAGACGGTTTGGTTATCAAATTAAATTTTTAATATTTAATTTAATTAAAATTTTTTTGATATTTCTAAATTTGCAGAATAATCGGGTATTTGACTGATTAAATTATAATTTGATCCAAAACTGATATCAAATCCATTTAGATCTCTTCTGTATTTTAAAGAAGCATTATCATTATCTAAATTCATAGTATACTCTGTGTCATCTGTAGAGTTATAGCCAAAACCTAAATATAAAGTATCTATATGACCATTGTCATTTTGTTTTCTTTCATAAATTGTCATTACAGAAAAACCATTTTCAGTAATTAAATCAAATCCTATGTTCCCCTTTATATTTATATAATCTTGATCTATGGACTTTGTGTACTCTGTTGTTTCTGAAAGATAACGATAAGTTGCTTCTGAAGAAGGGCTAAAATCTATACCAACTTCTAAACTTCCGTTTGGTTTAAATTTAACTTTATCATAATTAATAATATTACTTACTGCAAAACCAGCAGATAAGATCCCTGTTTCAATTGTTTGTGCATTATAAACTAATACTGCAGTACCTTGTTCTCTATATTTAGATAATTCTGTGTAGCTAAGGTCAATTCTTATATTAGGAGTAATATTAAAATCTTCTTTTTTATATGTTGTTAAGTAGTTAAGAGAACCAAATATTTGTGCACCATCCCTCTCTCCTGTTCTTGTATTTCCTCCTCCTTTTCTAATATGATCAGTTTCTAAAGTGCTCACTCCAATGATGCCTTCTGTAAATTTTTTATCATCATGAGGAAAAGTTCCATAAACAGATAAACTAAAAGACTCAGTATCTAAATTTGTCCCAGATGTGCCTACATCAACATCATCATTACCAAATCTAAGAGCATAACCATATAATCTATTTTTACTTATTTTTTTATCCATGCCAAGTGTAATGCCTTTGGTATTAATTTTTTTAGATGATGAAGTAGACGTATCTCCAGTTCTGCCAATACTTACACTACCTTCACTCCAAAATGACCAATCATCTGATAATTTGTCTAGAACTTCATTTGTTTTATTTGATATAGGAATAATGTTAGAAAGCGATGCCACCACTGAATTAGAAAAGTTAAATCTAATATTTTGGTTGCTTAATTGAT
>MDSW01201362.1_pt1 | contig 28361 bp, 15 predicted proteins | sample 811171 | NCBI WGS metagenome assembly MDSW01 (sample SAMN05326641, study PRJNA326480) | marine metagenome | isolation source: seawater | place: Atlantic Ocean: North West | collected 2012 | reverse complement strand
GTTTCGTCATCCTCCGCCGACCCGCTCATCCCCCCCCCCTCCCGTCACCCCTCCGCGCAGTGTCCATCCGCAACACGAAGAACACTCTGTTCAAGAACCTCGTGGACGTCTGCTGCAGCGGCATGATGTTTTACCTCTTCGGGTTCGCGCTTCTCCACGGCGACGGCAACGCGTTCATGGGCACGAAGCACTTCGCGCTCGCGACGCGGGCGTTTCGCCAGACGTCCGACACGCTCGACGAGGACGCCCTGAGCGCCGCGGCCGTCTACAACGCGAAGTTCGTGTACGCGTTCGCGTTCGCCGCCACCTCGAGCACGATCGTCAGCGGTTCCGTCGCCGAGCGGTTTAAGTTTCGCGCGTACGCGCTGTACAGCGCGACCATCACGGGCGTGTTGTACCCCGTCGTCGCGCACTGGGCGTGGTCCCCCTCCGGCTGGGCGAGTCCGCTCAAGGGCGCCTCGGTCGCCCCCGCCGCCACCTCCCCCCCCCTGTTCGACAGCGGCTTCGTGGACTACGCCGGGTCCGCGGTGGTTCACGTGACGGGCGGTTTGGCGGCGCTCGTCGCGTGCTGGTTCGTCGGCCCCCGGGTCGGGCGGTTCAACGGGCGCGCGGTGGCGAACATGCCGCAGCAGTCGCCCGTGTTTCAGACCGTCGGGACCATCTTCCTGTGGTTCGGCTGGTACGGGTTCAACTGCGCGGCGGCGACGAGCCTGGCGGGCGGGCGGACGTTCTTAGCCGCGCGCGCGGCGTTGACGACGACCATCTCCGCGGGCGCCGGCGGCGCGACGGTGATTTTGATCGACTCGTACTTCCTAAAGGACGTCGAGCCGCGGCGGATGAACAACGGCATCCTGTGCGGCCTCGTCAGCATCTCGGGGTGCGCGGCGATCGTCGAGCCCTGGGTCGCGGTGCTCGTCGGCATCATCGGCGGCGGCGTGTACTGCGCCTCCTCGTGGGCGCTCCTGCGCTGGCGCGTGGACGACGTCGTCGACGCCGTTCCCGTGCACTTGTTCGGCGGCGTCTGGGGCACCGTCGCCACCGCGCTCTTCACGTCCCGGCGCGGGTACGACGCGCTGTACGGCGCGGCGCGCGTCTTGGGGCGCGTCGAGGCGTTCGACGAGGGTCTGCCCTGCGGGCTCTTCGCGGGTTGCGCGAACGCGGGCGGGATGCTCGCGAGCGCGGTGGTGTTTCTGCTCGCGCAGACGCTCTGGGTCGGGTGCACGACGGCGCTGGCGCTTCTGGCGATCAAGCACCTGGCCGGGGGCCTTCGCGTCGGGCTCAAGGCGGAGATGAAGGGCATCGACCAGTCGCAGCACGGCGGGCGGTCGTACACGGAGTTTCAGACGACCGTGTTCACGTTCAAGACCCCGAGCGGGGGGGAGCACTCGATGGAGATGCGCGTCCGCGCGGGGGACGCGGCGAAGTTCGCGATGGCGCTCAGCGAGGTGATGGAGGGGAGCACCGGGAGCGGGAGCGGCGGGGGCAGCGGCGGCGGGCGGAACGCGTTCGGGGACGTCCAGGCGGGGGGGCACGCGGTGTACATCAACGACCAGCCCGTGGATCTGAGCGAGATGCGGCGCAAGGCGTCGCTCGCGGAGGAGGAGGGGAGCAGGAGAGCCGACTCCGAGTCGGGGTCCAACCCGCCCAGCCGCGAGAGCTCGGGGCGGAGCCGCGGCGGGAGCGGGAGGGGGGGCGGGTTCTGGGACGCCGCCACCACCAGGCACCCGTCGCGAGGGTTCCCGAACGTCGCGTACGCCAACCACGAGGGCGGCGGCGGCGGCGCGGGGGGAGCGCAGCAGAGGGCGGAGCTCACCACCGTGCGAGAACACGGAGCGACGAGGAACGGAGCGCCCTTCGACCCGTTCGCGGAAAACGCCGTGTGAGGTACGGAGAGGCGCGAGCTCCACAAAGACTGAAGGTGAGAAGAGTACGTGTACGCGTCTTCGCGGGCGGCGAAGGCGCGCGACGAAACGACAGGGAGCGAAGAAGCCGTCCCCCTTTTCTTTCTCTTTCCGAGGGAGAATTTTATCATGACACCGGACGCGCGAAGCGCTAAAGTGGGTCCCTTTCGTTTCGCCGCGATCCTTCGCGCGTCGTCTCTCCCGGGGTCGCGTCACATCTTTTGGATCACGACGATGACGAGCATGACGGCGACGGCGACCATGAGGAAATAGATGCAGATGATCATGCGGCTGTTTTTCTGGTGCTTCTCCGCCTTGGTGAGCTGCTTCCGCCCCTCCTCCACGGTCGCCGAGACCTGCTCGAGGTTGTAGTCGATCCTGTCCAGGATCGTCCCCTGGTCGATGACGAGGACGCTGAGGTCCTTCATCACCCCGGCGAGGTCGTTGACGCTCTCGAGAATCTTCACCACCTCCGCGTCGCGCTCGAACGTCATCGCCTCGCTCCGGTCCACCCTCTGCAGCTGCTGCTCGGTGAACCCCGGGTCGTACGCGTCGCGGCCGCTCGCGCCGCCGCCGTCGTCCCCCCACCCACCCCCGCCGCTCCCGCTCCCGGATGCGGCGAAGCCGAAGACGTCGTCCACGCCCGCCGCGCCCGGGCCGCGATCGTGCTGCTGCTTCAGCCTCCGCAGGTACTCCTTCTGCGACTTGCGGAACACCTGCGACAGGCGCGTGAGCTCCGTGGCGAGTTTCCGCTGCACGTTCTTCACCACGCGATCGTCCTGCTTCCCCCGCTTACTCGCTCCGTTTACTCCGTCGCCGAGGCGCAACAGCCGACTTTCACACCGCTTGAACAGGCGGGTGATGTCCTGGGTGAGCACCTCGACGACGCGGTCCTCGCCCTCCGTCGCGGCGTCGTCGAAGTTCGGCAGCAGGGCTTTCGAGTGCGCGGCGGCGAGCTCCTTCATCTTCTCCTTGATGCGCGCGATGTCGCCCTGCGCCTCGTCGCTGAAGTCGACCCACGCGGGCGGAAGCGACGCGCTCAGGCCGTCGAGTCCCGCGCCCTCCTCCCCGCCGAGGCCCATGCTCGACGAGCTTCCGATGGCCGCCTCGAGCAAGCGCGTGGACGCCGCCTCGCGCGCGCGGGGGGAGGATGCGCCGCCCAGACCGAACGTCTGCCTGGCGCGCTCGCGGTAACGCACGAACTTGTCCGTCAGGTTGCGGTACGCGCCCAGGTGCTGCGGGGCGGACGCCATCGCGGAGACCGGGTGCCGAACGTCGTTCCCCCGCGGGAGCGGGCGGGAAATCTCGCGGGGGCGCGCCGGCCGGAAGAGCGCGTCCCGGGGATCGAGACGCGCGGCGCCCGCGACCGGGTCGCTCTCGCGAAGCGCGCTCGGGAGCGAGGCGCGCTCGGGCTCTCGGCGAGCGCCTCCGCCCCCGCGCGCGCGTGTCTTGTGGGATCCACGAGCGGAGAGCGACGCCTCGGTCGTGGTGATGGATGGGAACGGCGGTCGCCAGCCGACGGCATTTTTCATTTTCAAAGGGCACACGTGTCCGTTTCCGCCAGGGAGGTGCGGGTCTTGTCGGTCGCACGACGACCCGTCGAAGAATCTCCGAGACACTCGCGGCTCTCTTCGCGTCTCTCGGCACGTTTGATCTCGCTCTCCCGCGGCCTCCGCGCCGCACTCTTCCGGCGCGTCTCGAGCCGGTCGTTCGCCCCGGAGCGCGTATCGCGCCCCGTCGGACGCACGTCGAGCCGGGGTCGCCGCCCGCGCCCGGCCTCGCGCCCCTCCCGACGCCTCGCGCGAGCCGTTTCCCCGCGTCCGCGAAACTCCCGCCAGCCTCGTCAACGGCTCTCCGACTCGGACGTTGAACGCCACTGCTCGCGATGGGCGGCGAGGACGAGGCGAACACCATCGCCGCCGGGGTGAAGGTGTGGGTCACCGACCCCGATGAGGCCTACGTCACCGCGGACGTCCTCGCCGTGGACGGGGACAGGGTGAAGATCGCGGTCGCGGCCGGGGCGAAGCCCGGGGAGCGCGAGGTGAAGCCCGGTGACCTCAACCTCGTCGAGAACGTGGACAGGGAGGACATGGTCACGCTCAACTACCTGCACGAGCCGGGGGTCCTGCACAACCTCAAGAGCCGCTACGGCCTCGACGAGATCTACACGTACACGGGGAACATCCTCATCGCGGTGCGTTTCCCCCCGCGCCGCGCGCCCGACCGCCCCCCCCCACCCCGCGGACCCCGGTGTCTCCTCTCTTTTTTCCCGTCGATCGATCGAACGCCTTCGGAAGGGGCGTACGGAAAAAGTCCCCGCTCTGACTCTCTGGCCCTCCCTCCGCGCCCTCCCCTCCCTCTCCCCGCGCGTCCTCTCGCAGGTGAACCCTTTCCAGCGCCTCCCGCACCTGTACGACCACCACATGATGGACCAGTACCAGGGCACGTCCCTCGGCGAACTCTCGCCGCACGTCTTTGCCATCGCGGAGGCGTCGTTCCGGACGATGGTGAACGAGCGCGCGTCGCAGTCCATCCTCGTCTCGGGCGAATCCGGCGCGGGGAAGACGGAGACGGCGAAGCAGATCATGCACTACCTCGCGCACATGGGCGGGCGCGCGGAGGTGGGCGAGGGCGCGGACGAGGGCGCGCGCCCCGTCGAGCAGAAAGTGCTGGAGTCGAACCCTCTCCTCGAGGCGTTTGGCAACGCCAAGACGGTGCGCAACGACAACTCGAGTCGCTTCGGGAAGTTCATCGAGATTCAGTTCGACCGGCTGAACCGCATCAGCGGCGCGGCGATTCGCACGTACCTCCTCGAGCGCTCCAGGGTGGTGAAAATCGCGGACCCGGAGCGCAACTTCCACATCTTCTACCAGCTCTGCGACGGCGCGAGCCCCGAGGAGCGCGCCGAGCTCAGGCTCAAGACGCCGCGCGACTACGCCTACCTGAACCAGAGCTCGTGCGACGTCTTGAGCGGCGTCGACAACGCCGCGGAGTACCGAGCGACGCGGCGCGCGATGGACGTCGTGGGCATCTCGAAGATCGAACAGGCGGCGGTGATGCGCGTGGTCGCGGGCGTTCTGCACCTCGGCGACGTCGACTTCGTCGGGTCCGACGACGCCGACGACGGGTGCGAGTTGGCGGATGAGCGATCGAGGGCGGCGCTCGCCGACGCGGCGGCGGTGATGATGGTGGACGTGGAACGGCTCGAGAAGGCGCTGAAGACGCGAACCATCGAGACCAGGGACGGCGCGATCACGAAGCCGCTGGACGTCAAGGCGGCGCGCGACTCGCGCGACTCGTTGGCGAAGACGCTGTACGCGAAGCTGTTCGATTGGCTCGTGGCGAAGATCAACGCGAGCATCGGCCAGGACGCCGAGAGCGACGGGACGTTCATCGGCGTGTTGGACATCTACGGCTTCGAGTCGTTCAAGACCAACTCGTTCGAGCAGTTCTGCATCAACCTCGCGAACGAGAAGCTGCAGCAGCACTTCAACCAGCACGTGTTCAAGACGGAGCAGGAGGAGTACGAGCGCGAGGCGATCGACTGGAGCTACATCGAGTTCGTGGATAACCAGGACGTCCTCGACCTCATCGAGAAGCGTCCCGGCGGCATCATCTCGCTCCTGGACGAGGCGTGCATGTTCCCCACGACCACGCACGAGCAACTCGCGACGAAGCTGTACGGGGCCCTGAAGGACCACCCGCGGTTCGCCAAGCCCAAGCGCTCGCAGACGGCGTTCACGCTGACGCACTACGCCGGGGAGGTGACGTACGAGTCGGACCACTTCATCTCCAAGAACAAAGACTTCGTCGTGAAGGACCACCAGAGCCTGCTCGCGGCGTCCGAGCTCGAGCTCCTCGCGAAGGTGTTCGAGCCCGAACCGGAGGGCGCCGAACCGGAGACAAACAACCGCCGCGGCCCTCAGAAGTCCGCGATGAAGTTCTCGAGCGTCGGCGCCGGGTTCAAGCTCCAGCTCGCGGAGCTCATGGCGAAGCTGCACGAGACGGCGCCGCATTACATCCGGTGCATCAAACCCAACGGGCGCAACGTCCCCAGCGCGTTCGAAAACGCCAACGTCCTTCACCAGCTCAGGTGCGGCGGCGTCCTGGAGGCGGTCAGGATCTCCTGCGCGGGGTACCCGAGCAGGAAACCCATCGACGAGTTCCTGGACCGGTTCGGGCTGCTCGCCGCGGACAAGGAGGCGCTGTTCAAGCCCGGCGAGGAGACCAAGGTGATTTCCCAGATTCTGCGCGACGCGAAGCTCGAACAGTCGTGGCAGCTCGGGAAGACGAAGGTGTTCCTGCGCGCGGGGCAGATGGCGACGCTGGACATGATCCGCCACAAGCGCATGTACGCCGCGGCGACGTTCGTGCAGAAGATGTTCCGCGGTGACCGGAAGCGCCGATCGTTCCTCGCGACGAAAGCCGCGGCGAGGTGCGTCGCGAGGTGGTGCCGCGGCATGCTCGCGAGGCGGCTCGCGAACGCGATGCGCCTCGAGCGCGCCGCGATCAAGACCCAGGCCCGCGCGCGAACCGCCATCGCGGTCCGCAAGTTCAACGCGTGTAAGAGAGCGACGACGCGGATCCAGGCGGCGTTCCGCGGCGCCGCGGCGCGCGCGAGGGTGCGGGTCATGCGCCGCGAGGCGGCGGCGAAAAAAATACAGGCGCACGTGCGGATGTGCGCGGCGCGCAACGCGCTGGCGGCGGCGAAACGCGCGGCGGTGGCGTTTCAGTGCGCCTGGCGGTGCAAGAAGGCGCGCGCGGCGCTTCGGGAGCGGAGGCGCGTCCAGAAGGAGGCGGGCGCTCTGCTCGCGGCGAAGAGCGAGCTCGAGAAGAAGCTCGAGCTCGAGCGCACGCGCGCGGAGCTCGAGCGTCGGAAACAGGCGGAGGCGGAGGCGAAGCGCGCGCGAGAAGCCGCCGAGGCGGCGGAGAAGTTGGCGGCGATGGAGGCGGAGATGAAGGCGCAGCGCGAGGCCGCGGAGCTCGAGGCGACCCGTCGGGCGGAGGCGGCCGCGGCGGAGGCGGCGCGCGAGCGCGAGAAGGCGGCGGCGGAGCGCGCGGAGCGCGAGCGCGCGGAGGCGGCGGCGGCGAACGCGGCGCGGCTGGAGGCTCTGGAGGCGGCGAGCGCGGCGGCGGAGGCGGCGAGCGCGGCGCGGGAGGCGGAGTTCGAGGAGGCGCTCGCCGCCGAGCGCGAGCGGTCCGCGTCGCTGGACGCGGAGCTCAAGCGCGCCACCGCGCGGTGCGACGAGCTCGCCGAGCGCGTGATGATGCTGGAGAACGAGAACCAGCGCCTGAAGCAGATGGCGAAGGAGAACGTCATGGCGGTGGCGTCGATGAAGGCTGGCGAACTCGCGCGGTCGCCCGCGCGCGGCGGCCTCGCGGGCCGCGCGGCGAGCCCCGGCACGCCGGACAGCGCCGCGTCCACGCCGATGGGCGCCGGGAAGATCGGCGACGACTCGTCGGTTCCCGGGTCCACGGACGCCAAGTCGCGCCAGCTCGCCACGTCCAACGCGCAGCACGACGTCTTGCTCGACGTCATCGCGCGCGCGCACGAGGTTGGCTTCAGCGGCGGGCAACCGGTTCTGGCGTGCGTGACGTTTCGCTCTCTGTTGCACTGGCGCGTGTTCGAGCTCGAGCGCACGGGTCTGTTCGACCGCGTCATGGGTCAGATGAGCGGGGCGGTGGAGGCGCACGCGGACGACAGCGGGAAGCTGGCGTACTGGCTCTCGAACGCGTTCGCGTTGCTTCACCTCTTGCAGCGCACGCTCAAGACGTCGAGCGGAGGGTTGAGCGGCGGGGCGTCGAGCCGGAGGCGGGTCGGGAGCGTCGGGATTTTCGAGCGGTTCAACAGCCGTCTCCGCGCCGCGCCCGCGGCGGAGAAGAAGCCGGACGAGGCTCCGGGTATTCCGGGCGTGCGGCCCGTGGACGCCAAGTACCCCGCGTTCTTGTTCAAGCAGCAGCTGACGGCTTTCGTGGAGAAGATTTACGGGTTCCTTCGCGACAACATGAAGCGCGAGATCACTCCGCAGCTCGGGAGCTGCATTCAGGCGCCGCGCGCGGGCCGCGGCGACAAGCGCGGCGTCGGCGCCGGGGGTGCCGCGTCCGGGCTGCGCCCCTCGGGCGGGAGCGGAAACCTCGGCCCGCAGCTCGGGACGCACTGGCGGACGATCTTGGACTGCCTGGACGCGTTGCTGGTGACGATGAAGGCGAACCACGTCCCCGTGTTTCTCGTGCGCAAGTTCTTCACCCAGATTTTCTGCTTCATCAACGTCCAGCTGTTCAACGCGCTGCTCCTGCGCCGCGAGTGCTGCTCGTTCAGCAACGGCGAGTACATCAAGACCGGGCTCGCGGAACTCGAGAACTGGCTCATCGACGGCAAGGACTACGTCGGCTCCGCGTGGGAGGAGCTGCGGTACATCCGCCAAGCCGTGCAGCTTCTCGTGATTCACCAGAAGCCGAAGAAGACGCTCAACGAGATCACGCTCGAGCTCTGCCCGGTGCTCTCCATCCAGCAGCTCTACCGCATCAGCACGATGTACTGGGACGACAAGTACGGCACGGAGACGGTGTCGCAGGAGGTGCTCGTGGCGATGAAGGAGCTCATGATGAAGGACCAGAACACGAACATGAGCAACTCGTTCCTGCTGGACGACGACTCGAGCATCCACTTCACCGTCGACGACATCTCCGGGTCCGCCGCGCAGATCGACCTCGACGCCGTCCAAGTCCCGGAGCAACTCGCGAACCAACCCGCGTTCCAATTTCTCCTACACTCCATCACGAGCGAAGCGGGGCAGTGAGGAACGAACGAACGCAGGGGAAGGGGGGGGGAGCGGAGAGGCCGACGCGAACGAGACGAACGCGTCGCGTCTAAAAACGCTCTGCTGGTATCATACAAAAAACTCTACGTGAGTTTTAAACTTTCAAAGTACAAAAATCGCGCTCGTCTCGTCGCGCGCCCCTCCTTCGCGTCCGAAACGTGCGCTACCGCCTCGGGAACGCGAAGACGGCGTGCTCGGGCCTCCGATCCCGCAGGCCGTGCACGTACACCACCTCCCCCGCGACGTCCCCGAAGTCGCCCTCGTAGGTCGTGTACAGCTCGGGCACCGCGAGCAACCCGGGGTGCAGCGGATTCGAGACGCCCGGGGCGACGCCCTCGGATTCGGATTCCGATTCCGACGCGGCGGCGCAGTCCACTGTCGCGAACGCCGCCCACCCGGTCGACGCGTCCGCGACGAACAACAGGTTCCGCCTCGCCGCGATCGCGTCCTCGTGCTTCACCGGGCTCGAGCGCTGGCAGAACCCGAGGTCGATCGGGAACGCCGCGTCGTCGAACGCGGGATACTCCTTGGCGTGCATGAGCACGCCGACGACGCCGCCGCCGCCGCCGCCGCCGCCGCCGCCGCCGCCGCCGCCGCCGTCGTCGTCGTCGTCGAGCTCTCTCGCGACGAACAGGTGGCCGTGGAAGAGGTCCCAACGGTTGAGTTCGTGCGGGGTGTGGCGCTCGGCGAGGAGGAACAGGCGCGCGAGGAACCGCCGCGCGTCGCGGCACCGCACGCGCCTCGCCCCGTCCGCGCGCGCGCCCGGCGCGAGCTCGCACCCCGCGCGCGCGGCGCCGTCGCAGTCTGGGAAGGGCACGACGCGAGGGTGCAGGGCGTCGCGAAGCGCCGCCGCGGGCGAGGAGGCGCGCGCGAGGGCGAGCAGGGATCTCGGGACGGGGCGCTCGGGGAGAGGGAGGCGCTCGAGGCGCGGCTCGAGGCGTCCTCCGGGTCGGAGCATCGTGCGCACGAGTTCCGTCGCGAGCGCGCGACGCGCGAGGTCGTCCCATCCGAACGCGTCGGCGGGCGGCTCATCGGCCGAGGCGCGCGCCGCCGCGCGCCGAGCGCGGCGAGGACGACGCGCGCGAACCGCGTCGAGGCGGGCGCGGCGGCGCCCCGCGCGCGGCGGGATGCGCGCGGGGCGATGGGTCCGGACGACGGACGCGCCGAGCGACGCCGCCATCGCGACGCCGCGCGCGACGCGTCTGCGTCCTCGCGGCCCGACGTTTCGTTCGCGACCTCGGCGCGCGTGACAGCGTGACGATTCGCGCGTGCCTCTCCCGCGCTCAGACCGGGCGGCGCGCCTTCCCCGCGCGTCCCGTCTCGCGCGGGATGGCGCACCGCGCGCACCTCGCGTCCGCGCGCCTCGCGACGTTCGCGAGCCGCTCGGCGCGCGCGGAGTTGTCGCCGCCTCCGGTTCGCCACCTCGGCGCGGTCCCTCGCGCCGCGCGTCATCCCGGCGGCCGTCTCCCGCCGCAGGCGTGGCGCCTCGCGCGTCCCGACGACGATCGCCGCGACCGCGCCACCCCGTCCCCCTCCTCCTCCTCGTCCCCTCGTCTCGACCACCACCCCGCGTCCCCCGCGCGCGGATTTGCCGCGTCCGGGGCGTCCTCCGCGCGCGACGCCTCCGCCCCCGCCACCACCTCGCCGCGCGCCTCCTCCTCCTCCTCGACGGAGAAGCTCGTGCTCTACCGCGGCCCCTGGCTCCTCCCCTTCCGCACGTTGGTTCGCTTCAAGGTGTTTCAGCTCGCGGGCCTGGGCGCGGCGACGGTCCCGCTCGCGGCGGCGCTCAACGACGAACCGCTGGGCGTCACCACCCTGGGCGCGTGCGCGGGCGTCGTCCTCGGCACAGCCGCGTGTTCCTTCGCGCTGCAGTACTACGCGAGTCGGTACGTCGGGGAGCTGAGCCTCGTCCGCGCGGCGAACTCGGCGGCGATGGATCGCCCGGCGCGCGTCCGGCTCAGCACCATGACCTTCTGGGGCGCGCGCGTCGACGCCGACGTCGTGCAGGCGGACATCCTCCCGCCGCTACGAGACGTCCCGAGGGAGGCCCTCGTGGAGATGGCGGCGCAGATGTTCGTGCCCCTGGACGTCATCGGGTCCAAACAGCACATCCTCTCGTTGAGGTACGGGGAGATTCGCGACAAGGAGAGGCTCTTCGCGCTCCTCAGGGGCGAAAAGGTCGGGTTCCCACTCAGCGCCGCCGAGGACTCCGAACTTTCGAAAGAGGAGCGGATGGACGGAAGGGACGAGGGAGGGGGACGAGGAAGGGACGACGGGGGGGGAGAGGGAAGACGAGTCGCGAGTCGCTCGAGAAGACGATGACGCGCGTTCGATAACAATCATCCCGTCGAGCGAAAATATTTTCGCGCGCTTGCCGCTCGTCGGCGTCGCGCTCGTCCGCGTCGCCCGCCCTCGCGCTCTCCCCATCCTCCTCGCCGTCGTCACGCCTTCTCCCCCTCCGTGGCGCGCAGCGCGAGCGCGTACGCGGTCCCCACGACGACGCCGAGGACCCCCCCCGCCATGACCTGCACGGGCGTGTGCCCGATGTGTTCCCGCAGCGGCCGCTCCTGGATCGCCTGGAGAAACTCCTGGAAGCCTCGGTTGAACTGTTCGCCGATATCCTCCACCCCGCCGCCGTTCCCGCCGCCGCCCAACAGCGCCTCGTCGTCCTCGCCGCCGCCGGGGCCGCCCTCCGCGCTCTGGTACCCGCCGCCGTCCGAGCGGGAGGCGGCGTTCCCGCGGGACCCGCCGAGGTTCGCGTCGCTGGGGAACGCGGTGACCAGATTGTTGATGGCGGTGGCGTGGTACCCGGCTTGCCGGCGCACGCCCATGGCGTCGTACATCACCTGTATAAAGTAGGGAGGGGGGCGCGGGTCGGCGACGGGGGGGTGGCGAGGCGGGGGTCGGGTGGGAGGGAGGGCGATGCGGTGCGCGCGCGGACGATGGGCTCCGGGGTCGAGGCGCCGGGGTCTCGAGACCGAGGCTCCGAGTCGGCGGCGCGCGGGGACGCGCGGGGCGCGCGTCGAGGTCGCGGGGAGCGGACGCGGGGGGGCGAGGGAGGGTGTTGGGGGAGAGGAGAAAAAAACGCGGGGGGCGGGGGCGGGGCACGCACGACGAGGGCGAGGACGAGGGCGGTGGCGAAGGCGGGGTCGCCGAGGCCGGCCTGGTACGCCGCACCCGTCGCGAGCGCGGTGACCAGGGAGCTGTGCGAGGACGGGAACCCGCCGCTGCCCACCATCAGGCTCGCCTTGAAGCGCCGCGTCACCGTCCACTCGCTGAACGGCTTGAGCACCTGCGCGACGATGACGGCGATGACGGCCGCGACGAGCCCGACGTTGTCGCCGAGCGTGTTCGTGGCCGCGCTCACGGTGGACGGCATCGCGAACCGAGGCGCCCTCGCGAGGGACGAGGCGCGGCGCGAGGCGCGAGTGAGCGCGCGCCGCGCGAGCGACGACGACCGAGTGGTTTGTTGACCCCGACGGCTTCGGCAATAAACGACCCCGCCGCGCGGGCGCGAGTTAGAGATTCGTCACGCGCGAAACGGGTCGGAGAACTGCCCCGGCACTTCGAGAGGTGTTTGGACGGCTCACCGTCACCACTTGACCCACAAGCGGGCACTCGCTAAATCGACGCCTTCCTCCTCCTCGGCGACCTATGTCCCATCCCCCTATCCCCCTATCCCCCTATCCCCCCGGGCTCGCGCGCGCGCCTCGAACCCCACCACCCAGAGCCCCCCGCGCGCGATCCCCTCTCGGACCGCACGTCCCGCCCCCTCCCCCCCGTCGCTTCGTTCGATGCTCGGGGAAAAAGGCGTCATCACAACACGCTCTGCCTCCACTCCGCGTCGCAGGTTCGACACGTCACCAGCACCCTCCCGTCGTCCGCCTGACTGTCCTTGCTCCCCCACGTCTCGTTCTTCCCGATGTCCCTGTGTCCGCTGACGTTGATGTACGCGCACTCGGAGCCGCCGCACTCGCGACACGTGTACTTGCTCGTCTCCGTCGCCGCGTCCATGTGCGCCCACGTCCGCTTTCGCGTCGCCCGCTCCTCCATCGCCGCGCGCGTCGAGCGCAGGTCCTCCGTCGCGAGCTCGTCCGGGGTCATCGCGCAGAGCGACGCGGGGGGGAGGTCGCCGCTCAGGACGCGCGCGCGCAGGGGCGCGTTGCGCTTGAGGTTCGCGGCGAGGACGCGGGACGCGGCGCGGTACTCGGGCGACGCGGCGTCCGCGCCGTGCGCCGCGAAGAGCGCCGCCTCGACCGCGCGGCCGAGGTCGAAGAGGGGGGACGGGTCCCGCGCGGCCTCGCCGAGGAGAACCGCGATCTTGCTCCTCGTCGCGCGAGCGAGCGCGGCGCCGTCCGAGGGGGCGCGCGGAGGAGACGCCCGAGGCGCCGCCGCCGGCGCCTCGTCCTTCATCGCGCGACGAGGGACGCGCGAGCGAGTCTGTCTGTGCGCACGTGAAAGACGCCGGAGCACTCGGGCCAGTAGCGGTCATCGCGGTGAGCGACGATCGATCGACCGGGGCGGTGTCGCATCACTCGAGCGCGTCGTCGGATCTTTTGACACGATGCGTCGCCAACTGTCGGCATCTCAGAATCCGCGCTGTTTGCCGGCCTGTTTTGAACGCGAGGCACCACGACGCGCGCGCCCATCCCCGATCCGCGCGCCTTCCGGGTGCGAACGGGCGCGCGCGTCCGCTCGTTCGCCGGCGACCCGCCCCCCCCTCGCCGGCGCCCCCCCTCGCGTCGATCGTCGCGATGGCCGTCCCCGGCTCGGACTCGGACGACGACGCGCGCGCGCGCGCGTCCAGCAGCAGCCCCGGGGACGACTCGCCCGGATCGCCGGTCGAGTCCCTCTCCGGTCTCCTCGCCCTGGCGGAGGCGGACGAGGCGCGCGCCGCGGACGACTCGTGCGCGGCCGTCGCCGAGCTCGTCGCGCTCGCCGAGCGCGCGGCGGCGCTCCCCTCGCACCCGATCGCCGGGTCCGCGGAGGAGGCCGAGACGGACGCGGTGTTCGCGTCCCTGCGCGGATGCCACGCCGAGCTCGACGCGGACGCGCGAGACGTCGCCGCGACGTCCGCCGCGTCCCTCCGCGCGCTCTCCGACGACGCGCGCGCGAAGGCCTCCGCGCTCGTCGCGGACGTCGCGGCGCTCGCGGAGACCCGTCGGGGCGCCGCGTCGTCGCGCCGCCCCGACGCGACCGCGACGAACGCCGCGGCGGTCGCGCGGCGCCTCGAGATGTCCCTCGAGGACATCCAGACGCGCCGGCGCGACGTCCTCGCCGTCGCCGACGCCGCATCCGCCGCGCGCCGCGAAGCCCTGAAAGCCTCGCTGCTCGCCGCGGACGACGACGAGCGATTCAGACGCGAGGAAGAGCGCCGCGAGAGGCGACGGCGCGAGGAGGAACGCGTCGCCGCCGAGGCGCGCGCGCTCGGAGACGATGCGATCCATCCGCCGCCGCCCCCGCAATCCGCGGCGTCGCTCGGACTCGGGAGCCCGCGACGCGCTCGACCGCCGCCGCGAAACGCCGACGCCGACGCCGACGCCGACGCGCCCGAGTCCCCGCCGCCCGCGAGCCCGAGCCCCCGCGCGTCGTCCGTCTCGAGTCTGGACGCGGTCATCGACCGCCACCTCGTCGACCAGGCGCGCCGGCGCGCGGACGCCAAGGCGAGGTCGAGTCCTTCGACGAGTCCTTCCGCCAGTCGCCGCGGGACGAGCGGCTCGAAGAACCCGAGTCGACGTTCGACGAGCGCGACGAGCTCCCCGAGCGCGACGAGCTCCCCGAGCTCGAGCGACGGCGGCGCCGAGGCGCTCGAGGCGAGCGGAAGATCCGACTCGGGGGATCCGCCGACGTCCGCGGCGCCGCAGTCCCGGGACGGCTCCACCGCCTCCTCGAGCGAAGACGCCGCCGGCGAGGACGCCGCCGCGCCCGGGGGGGGCTCCGAGTCGTCGCCCGCGGGGTCGGGCGCGTCGCCGGGGTCGAAACCCCGGGGGACCTCATCATCCGCGTCCGACCTCGACCGCGGACTCGCGGGCGCGCTCGGGGACGCGGCGGCGGGACCGCGAGATCCGCCGGAGGCGGCGAACGACGACGAGCCCGTCGACTCGGAACGCGTCGGCGAGGAGACGACGCGGGCGCGGCGGCGGCGCGGGCGTCTCCGCCGCCGAGTCCTCCGCGACGTCCTCGTCGCCGCGCCGGCGTTGGTGTTTTCGCTCCTCGACGCCGTGCGAAAACGCGGCGGCGGCGGCGGCGGCGGCGGCGGCGCGGTGCGACGGGACCGAGACCGGGGACGAGGGGCCCCGCGAGCGGCGGCTCAGGGTCCGGGGACGGGGAGCCCGGAGCGCGGTTCAAAGCCGGGACGGCGACCAAACGCGGGCGACGGGTTCGGCGCGGCGCCGAGCGTGATGCGCGTGGGCGCGACGGCGTACGATAAGCGCGCGGGTCCTGGGGGGAACGGCGAGAGAGGGAACGGCGACGCGGCCGAGTCCCCCGGGGCCGTCACCCGGCGACGGCGCGCGGAGGAGCGGGAGATGCGGAAAAAATACGGCATGGGGTGACGACGAACGACGCGTCTTTTTGGTTTTGAGGATTCCTGAGATCATTTTGGTTTTTCGGCGCGCGTTCCGGAAACCTCGGCGAACACCTCTAAACGAAGGACCGCCGCGTTTGAATAAAAACGAGTATGATATACACGCGTGAACAACAAGAATACACCCCCGAAGAACCCCCGCAGAACCTCCCGCCCCCTAAAAATATCGTGGTCGTGCCGAATGATGATGGTACACGGCGGCTTCGGCGGAGCGCCGAACGCGCGTCGCGCTCGTCTCCCTCGCCCCCGTCGCTTTCGTCCGAAGCTCGCGCCGACGTCATCGAACCTCCCCTCGCTCGCGCCGACGTCATCGAACCTCCCCTCGCTCGCGCCGACGTCATCGAACCTCCCCTCCTCAGTAGTCTTCTCTCAGTACCGCCCCCCCCCTCCTCGTCCGACGGCCCTCGGCGCCCTGGCCTTCTTCTCCCTCTTCCCGTTCCCTCGCTTGACGCCGTTGCCGTTATCGCGTCCCCCGAGCCGCCCGCCCGGGATGTAGTCGCCCGCGCCCATCGCCTCGAGCGCGTCCTTATCCGGGACCATCCCCAGCGAGTTCGCCCACGCGTACGGGTCCTCCGGGTGGTTCGGCGCGTCGACCGACACCCCGCCGCCGCGGGCTGCGTTTCCTCTGGAGGAGGCGACGGCGTTGTTCGCGGCGCCGCGATCGCCGCCGGCGAACGCGGCTTCCCTGGCGGCGCGGTCGGCGCGGCTGGGCTTGAGCCCGCCTCGGCCGTCCGGGTACCCGCCGCCTCCGGGGGAGGAGGAGGTCTTGGCGAACCGATCGGCGGCGTCTCCGTGGTCCCAGGACCCGTTCAGGGGTCCGCCGGTGTTGAACCCGAACGTGTCGTCCATGCTCGCGGTGGCGGCCATGACGCCTCCCATGGACCCGAGGGTCCTGGCCACGGCGCCGCCGCCGAGGCGCTCGTCCGCCTCGTACACGCACCTCTCGACGGTCACCTCCCCGGTCACCTCGTCCCTCGCTCTGGTCTGGACGATGGGCCTGGTCCCCGCGAGCACCTCGTCCACGCTCTCCTCGACGTCGTGCGCGATCCAGGTGTTCCTCTCGTGCATCTCGACGAGGATCGGGAACGTGGGCGGGGCCTGGCGCTCCATGATGGTCTTCTGGCACCCGCGCGCCCTCGCCTCGTCGTCGCCGAGCGTCACCGTCTGCACGCCCCCGACGAGGTCGGAGAGCGTCGGGTTCTTGATGAGGTTCTCGAGCAGCTGCCCGTGCGCGGTGCCGACGAGGGTCACCCCGCGCTCCGCGATCGTGCGGCAGGCGAGCGCCTCGGCCTCCGTGCCGATCTCGTCGACGATGACCACCTGCGGCATGTGGTTCTCCACCGCCTCGATCATCACCCTGTGCTGCTCCGAGGGGTCGGGGACCTGCATCCGCCGCGCGCCGCCGATGGCGGGGTGTGGGACATCCCCGTCGCCCCCGATCTCGTTCGAGGTGTCGATGATCACGACGCGCTTGCCGAGCTCGTCGCTCAGCACGCGCGCCATCTCGCGGATCACCGTGGTCTTCCCGACGCCCGGTCGGCCGAGGAACAGGATGCTCTCGCCGCTCTCGCTCGCGAGCAGATCGGCGATCATGTCCACGTGCCCGCGCACCGCGCGACCGACGCGGCACGTCAAGCCGACGATCGTCCCGCACCGGTTCCGAATCGCGGAGATCCGGTGAAGCGTCCCCTCGATCCCCGCGCGGTTATCCCCACCGAAGTCGCCCACCGCAGCCTCCGCCGCGTCCAGATCCTCGCGCGTCACCGGCGCCGAGCGAAGACACTCGTTCGGCGCGCCGCCGCCGAAGCGCGCCGTCGGGCAACGACCCAAATCCAAAACCACCTCGAGGAGGTTCGAGCGGTTCGGGTGCGCGAGCAACACGTCGCGGACGTCCACGGGGAGCATCCGGATCATCGCGTCCAGGTCGTCGTTGAACGCCTCGCCCAAGGACGAGGACGAGGAGGGCCCCGGGGCGGCCAAGTCCGGGAAGCACGGGGCGTCGTCGTCGCCGCACGCGGGGGCGCGCGTGGGGGAGGGGGAAAATGAGGAGGAGGAGGAGGAGGAGGAGGAGGTGTTGGCGCCGGAGGCGCGCCCGCGGGAACCTGCGGAAGGGCGGCGAGGGGACGGGGGCGCGTCGACGGTCAGCGGCGAGAGAGAAGGGCGCGTCGCGATGCCGTCGCGAGTATTCCGCGCGAAGACGCGCGGGTTCGGCGTCGCGTCGCGTCGGTCGCGGGTTCGGCCGGGGCGGCGCGCGCGCGGCGTTCGCGCGGAAATAATATTCCTCTCGCGTTTGGAGGGATGAGCGTTTGATTCGGGGAAGCCGCGGGGTCGCCGGTCCTGGGCGCGTACCCGGGGTGGACGCGAGCTTGGACGCGCTCTTGCGCCTGGGCTCGGCGCCGCGCTTGGGGTTGGACCCCCTGGACGCGCGCGCGGCGACGCGAACGACGCGTTCGCGACCGCGCCAGCGCGCGTTCCCGACCGACGCGACGGCGGTCGGCAAACGGGCGACGCCCGACAGAGACGCGGCCATCGTTCGTGTTTTCGCGCGACGGAAACGCACGCGCGTGGGGCGCGAGGGGGGCGAGGCGAGCGCGCGTTCGGACGCGCGTTCGAGCGCTTCGGTCGCGAGAGAGGGTGAGGCGCGTGAATCCGCGCGTGCTCGGTCGTGGACGTGCGGCGGCGGGCCGGCGCGAGCGCGAAGTGCGACTCGGCTCGTCCGTTAATCCGCGCAAAAGCTCGGTTCAAAAGTCGGCTCGCGCGGAAATCCGAAGATTTTTTCGCGGGAACGAATGAGATCGCTCCACGGCGGAGAATCGCGCGTTCGAGGAGAAACGGGCGGTCCGTCGGAGAACTGCGCGCCGCGTCAGCCGCGGGACGGGTGCAGAATCCGCGAGGCGTCGATCAGACGGTAACGGGTCGGCGGTAAATTAACGAGATCTCGGGGCTCGAGAGCCTCGCGCTCGATCGGATAATTACCGGCGTCGTGAAGGCGTCGAATTAGGCGCGGACCGCCCCTCGCGAGATCTGGATCTCTCGCGACGCGCCCCTCCTCCCTCCCCCTCCGCCCTCCTCCGCTCCCGACGGGATATTTCCGCCAACCACGGGTCCGCGGGATTTATCGTCGCCCGCCGCCGCTTCGCGCCCCTCCCCCCCCCCATTCCACGCCGCGAGCCGTCGCGCCTCCGGTCGCGTCGCTCCCAGCAAGCCCAGAGGTGCGCGTCCGCGCCGAACCCCACCTCCGCGCGCGCGCGCCCCGGCGCGACCGGGTCGCGCCTCGGTCGCGGGGCCCTCCGCGTCGTCCGCGCCGCGGCACCCCCCCTTCCCCCAGACTAGGAATCACGGCGCGCCGTCAGTCCCTCCTTTTCCCCTCGTCGGCTGACCCCGTCCCTCTTCGTCCCCCGCCAGGAACCCCCATGGCCGCCCTTTCGCCGACGAGCGTCGCGGGGCTCAAGCCCCCCTCGGCGTCCCTCCGCCTCCCCCGCCGCGTCGCGCGCAAGCCGCGCGCCGTCGCCCCCAGGTACGCGCCGCGTCGATTATCTTCCTCCGGACGATCATCGCTATCCACGGCCCGCCGAGGCGCTTTTTCCGATCTGACCCGCTCGAACGCGCTCCCTCCCTCCCTCCCTCTCCAGGGCGGTGATCACGCCGAACCAGCCCGACGCGCTGTACCACTCGAGCGATCGCGGCGATAAGCAGATCTCCGCCACGGGCGCGTCGCTCAAGGACTGGTCCCCGTCCAGCTGGCGCGACCGCGAGGCTCTGCAGCAGCCCAACTACGAGGACGCGGATGAGCTCGAGGCGGCGCTGACCGAGATCGCGAACCGCCCGCCTCTGGTCTTCGCCGGGGAGGCTCGGTCGCTCCAGGCGCAGCTCGCCAACGCCGCCGCGGGCAACGCGTTCGTCCTCTTCGGCGGCGACTGCGCGGAGAGTTTCGCCGAGTTCCGCGCGGACGGCGTCAGGGACACCTACCGCGTGTTGCTTCAGATGTCCATCGTGCTCATGTACGGCGCGGGCGTTCCCGTCGTGAAGCTCGGGCGCATGGCGGGCCAGTTCGCGAAGCCGAGGAGCGAGGATCTGGAGACCATCGACGGCGTCTCGCTGCCGAGCTACCGCGGCGACAACATCAACAGCTCGGAGTTCACCCCCGAGGCGCGGCGGCCGGATCCCCGGAGGCTGGTTCGCGCGTACGACCAGAGCTGCTCGACGCTCAACCTCCTCCGCGCGTTTTCCAACGGCGGGTACGCGAGCATGCAGCGCGTGTCGAAGTGGAACCTGGACTTCATGGAGGACCGCGAGAAGGGGCAGGAGTACCGCGAGCTGGCGGATCGCGTCGACGCGGCGATCAACTTCATGAAGGCGTGCGGCATCGACGAGGAGACGACGCCGAGCATGACGACGACGGATTTCTTCACCGCGCACGAGGCGCTGCACCTGGGGTACGAGGAGAAGCTCACGCGCCTGGACTCGACGACGGAGGAGTACTACGGGTGCTCGGCGCACTTTCTGTGGTGCGGCGAGCGCACGCGGCAGCCCGAGGGGGCGCACATGGAGTACTTTCGCGGCGTCTCCAACCCCATCGGGATCAAGATCAGCGACAAGTCCGACGGCGACTCCGTCGTGAGCCTCGTGCGCACCCTGAACCCCGAGAACGTCCCCGGGCGCATCACCCTCATCTCGCGCATGGGCGCCGAGAAGCTCCGCGAGCACCTGCCCCGGCTCATCGCCGCGATCGAAGCCGCCGGGCTCAACGTGCTCTGGGTCACCGATCCGATGCACGGGAACACGGTGAAGACGGATAACGGGTACAAGACCCGGCCGTTCGAGCGCGTGCGGGACGAGGTGATGGCGTTTTTCGAGGTGCACGAGCAGATGGGGACGCACCCGGGCGGCGTGCACCTGGAGATGACGGGACAGGACGTCACGGAGTGCACGGGAGGCACCGCGGAGGTCACCATCGGGGACCTCGAGCTGAGGTACCTCACGCACTGCGACCCCAGGCTCAACGCCAGCCAGGCGCTGGAGCTCGCGTTCCTCATGTCGAACAAACTCGCGGGCATGAAGGAGCGCGGGGCCATCGGGAAGGCCAGATGATACGACGCGCGTGGCGCCCGTTCGCGGCGCGCGACGGTGAGGAAAAAAAAATAACAAAAGGTCAAGGAGGAGGGTGAGGACGTGAGAGAACCCACGGAGAACCCCCGGGGAGCGCGACCGGCAGCAGCAACTACTAATACCACGATCGTCATTCTTTTTTTCTTGTCTCCCCTTCGAACGAGTCTCGAACCCCCGCCGCGGAGCTCTCACGAACGGTCCACCAGAGTGTTCTCGCTCGGAACCGACCAATCAACGACCGGTCGAACGCGTTCCGAAGAATAACCCAAGAATCCACCGTCTGATTCGCCCTCTTCTCGGGGCGGCGCGGGTGAACGTGAAACCACCCCAAACCGGCGCCTGATCGCCGCGCGATCGCCGTTCGAGGGTTCGCGACCCCTCGAGGCGCGCCCGAGCGAGGGTGGGCCCGGCGCTTCGCCACCGTCGATTCCTTCCTCCGCCGCGCGAGGGCGGGAAAAGGGCCACCGTGGCTCTTAGAGGCGTCCGCGGTGACGTCGGCCGAGATCGGCACACGAGCGCGCGCGGAGCGGCGACTCGCGCCGCGAAACGAGCGCGCGGGAGCGTCGCGAGCTCGCCACCGACGTCGCCCCGCGGTCGCGGCGCGGCTCCGGGGCGCGGGGGCGTTCGATCGCGCGCGCGCGCCGGGGCCCGCGCGAGAGCGGCGCGCGACCGACCGCTCGGCCGCCCGCCTCCCGGGCTTCTTTCTTCTCGCCGGTTCGGCCGCCCCGCCGGGGCGCTCGGAGCCGCTCGCCTCGACCGTCACCCGCCGCGTCGCGCCTGAATCCCGACCATGACATCGGCGCTCACCTCGGTGCGTCGCGCGGGACGCGCCCGCCCCGGCTCCCGTCCTCGCGCCCCGGTCGCGCGCCCGACGCGAGCGACCGCGCGCGATATTCCATTCCGTCGCGTGTTCCAAGATGTTCTTTCGAGCGCGCGGGCCCCGCGGCTCGTTCCTCGACCGCGCGCGTGCCCCCCAGCGCGAACCCCCGCGCGCCTCGCTGACCCCCCCTCCCGCATCTTCCTTCTCGTCGCGTTTTGTTCTCGTCGCAGGGCCTCGAGCGCCTCGCCACCGTGGTCCCGCGCGTGGTCCCCCGCGCGCGATCCGCGGTCGCCGACGGGGGCCGGCCCCGCGGTCGATCCGATGACCCCCTCCGCCGCGCCCTCGCGTCCAAGGTGGACGCCCTGAGAGCGCTCCGCCGCAAGCGCGCCGCCCCCGGCGGAGGCGCGAGCGCCGCGCGCCTGAGCACCACCCCGCGCGCGATCCTCGGGAACCGACCCGCCGTCACCGACAGACCCGTCGCCGAGGAGGACGCCGCCGGAGGGGCGGCGGGAAAGCTGAAAAAAGACGTCGAGGAGGAAAAAAATAAAAATGAAAAAGCCGCCGCGGGACGCGCGGGATCCGTCTCCGAACTCGCCAACTCCGCCGTCGCGTCTCCGCCTCAGGATCGCGCCGCGTCGACTGGCGCCGACCGGAAACCGACCGCGCCCGGGGGAGGGGTGGGGGCGCCGCCCCCGGGAGAGGCGATGGGCGCGTCGCCTTCGCGCCGCGATTCCGACGAGTCTTCGAGACGGACGCGCGCTTCGTTCGCGCTTCCCTCCTCCCCCGCGGTGGTGGACGCGGAGGCGATTCGCGCGAACGTCGCTCGCGGGTTCGAGTCCGTCGCCGAGAAGGTTCGCGACGAGGTTCGCAAGCTTCGTTCCTCGACGCGCGCGGCGACGCACCCTCCGCTTCCGGTGGTCGGCACGTTCGAGGAGCTCCTTCGGTTCGCGAACATCGCGAGCCTGAACTCGAGCCCGACGGAGGAGATTGAGGCGTTTTTCGCCGAGACGAACGAGACGGTGACGGTCCTGGACCTCGAGAGCGTCAAGCAGCGCGCGTTCATCGCGACGGACCACGCGCGGAGGACGCACACGGTGAGCTTCCGCGGCACGACGAACCTGACCAACGTCGTCCAGAACATCCGCCTGAGCAACGACCCCGTCACCGCCTCCGGCCGCCTGGCGAGCGTCGGGCGATCGCTCTCGGGGGCCTTCTCGGGCCTCCGCGGCGCCGGCGGCGACCCGACCGCCGCCGGCTCCGGAGACGGCTCCGGCTCGGGGTCGTTCGACGAGGACGACCCGGAGGGCGCGTGCGAGAACGTGTCGTGGGACGCGTCGCCCGAGGAGCGCGCGCGCTTAGGGTGCACCGACCACCTCCCCATGCACCGCGGGTACCGCGTCATCGCGCGCGAGTGCCGCGACGCGCTCGCGCCGCACGTCCAGCCCGGGTACTCGGTGCAAATCACGGGCCACTCGCTCGGCGGCGCCGTCGCCGTCGCCGTCGGGCTGCTGTACACCGCCGCGGGCGTCGACGTGACCAAGGTGGTCACCTTCGGAGCGCCGAAGCTCGGACCGAAGGAGACGAGGGACGCCGCGGAGAAGAAGCTGGCGGTGCTCAGGGTCGTGCAGAAGGACGACATCATTCCGCTCCTGCCCATGTCGCGGCCCTTCGTGAGGAAACCGTACGTGCACCTCGGCGAGGGCGTCATGCTCGACAACGAAAAACCGGGGAGGTACGCGCAACTCGCCAAGGAGTGGGGGACCGCGGGGATCCTGTGGAAACACAGGGCGCACCTCGGGTACGCCAGGGGGACGGAGGAGAACGAGCCGCCGCTCTCGGAGGAGCGAAAGGTCATCGAGCGGCGGCGCGGAGACGAAGACGAAGACGCGACGGAGGAAAAGACGCTCGCGACGGCGGCTCGGAAATTTCGCGAAGCCCGCTCTTCGGGCTCCTCGGGCCCCTCGGGCTCTTCGGGCTCGGGCTCCGCTCGCGTCCAGCGTTTCCTCGCCGCGCGGCGTCGGCTCGCGAACCTCCTGAACCTCCGCGCGGCGCTTCGCGACGCGCTCCCCGCGCGCCCGTCGAGGGACGACGCGCCCAAGGAGGAGGACGACGCGTCGTCGACGTCGCCGGGGCTCGAGCGCGCGCCCCCGCGCTCGGAGTGGGCGCGCGAAGTCGCGCGGTGGGCGAGCAAGGCGCGCACAGTCTCGAGCGCCTCCGGCGGCGGCGGCGCCAAGAACGCCAACGACGCGATGCAAAGCCAAACGAACGCCGTCCCGTTCGACGACGTCGAGGGCGAGCTCTTCGTGCGCCTCGCGGAGACGGAGGGCGGCGCGGCGGAGGCCGCCGAGAAGGCGGCGTCTGCGTGGGAGCGCGCGTCGGAGAAGACGGCGCTTTTGCGCGACGACGTCGAGAATAAAATCGCGCGCGTCGGGGTCGAAGACGGCGGCGGCGGGGACGCGTTCGACCGCGCGTTGGCGTCGTCCGCCGCCGCGCAGCTCGCGCCTCGCGCGTTCCTCGCGAAGAACGCCGGTCCGACCATCTTCGAGACGCTGTGGGGTTTGCGTCGTTTGGACTCGGAGGCTCGGCGGGAGAAGCTCGAGTGTCATCGGATGCGTCGGTACGTCGACGCGGTGGAGCGGGCCATCGCCGCGGGGCCCGTGCAGACGAGCCTCAGCGGCATCTACACGGGCGAGAGCGAGGACGAGGTCGGGCTCGACATGGCCGAGGAGGGGGACGACTCCGAGGGCGTCGCCACGTGGATGACGTGGAGCAGGTGATGTTTTTGCGAACGCAGAGAGACCGAAAGCGAAGGAGGCGATCGCCGGCTACGAAGAGGAGGCCACGTTTCGACGGAAGTACCTAGAGGCTGAGAGATGTCTCCTCCGCCGAATGAATGAATAACGTACCGGTACGCCCTCGGATCATCGTCGCTCGCGCCGTCTCTCGCGCCGCCTCCCGGGTATTATGGATCAGAACAGGCTGTCCTTCGCGGTCAGGAGCTCCTCCTCCGTGAACACGACGGTGTCCTTGCAGAACTCGCACGTCACCTCCACCTTCCCCTGTTCCTCGATGATGTCCTCGATCTCCGCCTTGCCCATGCTCGCGAGCGCGCGCATCATGCGCCCGCGCAGCTCCTCGCCGTCGCACGGACCGTACTTCGGCGCCGACCGCGTCGCCGTCTCGTCCAGGGTCCCCAGTTCCCCCAGGACCCTTCGCGCCATCTCCTCGGCGTCGCACCCGTCCGCGATCATGTCCGTGGTGCTCGGCAGGGCGGGGATGCTCCGCTCCAGCGCGGCCACCGTCTCCTCGCTCGCGAAGGGCAACACCTGCACCATGTACCCTCCCGCGGCGCGGACGTCCAGGGACCGGTCGATGCTGACGCCGACCGCGATGGCGCTGCTCACCTGCTCGGACTCCTGCAGATACACCGCGATGTCCTCCGCGATCTCGCCCGTGGTGATCTCCACCGTGCCCTTGAACGGGGCCTTCCACTCCGGGTGCGACCGGGAGACGGTGAGGAGGCCTCGGCCGACGGCGCCGCCGACGTTGAGCTTGCCGTCGGGGCGCAGCGGCGGGTCCGCGCTCGGGTTGCTCACCATGCCCTTGACCATGCCGGTGTTGTCGCTGATGGCGATGATCTGGCCGATCGGGCCGTCGCCCTTGAACGTGATCTGCGTCGCCTCGTCGTCGCCCTTGAACGTCCCGAGCAGCGTCGCCGCGAGCATCGTGCGGCCGAGCGCGGCGGTCGCGGTCGGCGCGGTCTTGTGTCGGCTCACCGCGTCCGCGACCAGGGACGTCCCGACGACCGCGATGACGCTCACCTCCTGGTTCTCGGACATGACGCGGTAGATGGCGTCCGGGGGGGAGCCCGCGGCGGAGACGACCGCGAGGCGCCGAGCGGCGAGGGCGCGCCCGCTCGAGCGGCGAGGCGCGGCGATCGTCGGGGCGAAACGAGCCGACGCCGCCGGAACCGGGACGCCGGGCGGCGTCCCCGCGCGGGACGAGGAGGCGCGGCGGAGGAGGCGGCACGCGCCGACGCGCGCGGCGTCGTGCGCGCACCGCCGGGCGAGGGGCGCGGCGCGGGTCACGGCGGCCATGCTGCCGAGGCGGGGGAGGAAGGCGCGAGTCGAGGTGCGCCGGGCGCGGCGCGCGCGGCACGACGGGATAAAACGTCCCGACGACGTGTATATGTCCCGACGCGCGCGCCGTCCCGGACGCGGCGTGAGGACCTGAGGCTTCGAGGGCAAACACCCGCGTGTGCGGGCGCGCGGGCCGCGGCGCCCGGTTCGGCACCACGACTCGCGTGCGGCATCACGCTTCGTTGTGATTCGCGACGCGCGCTGGAGGATGGCGACGCCGCTAAAGACGCGCGGGTCGCCGGCCCTCCGCGCGGGCGGCGAGTCGGACAAGCGCGTCCTCACCGCGCTCTTCCTGGGCGTGTGCGTGGGCGCGCTCGCGGCGATGATGACGAAGCACCCGCTCCCGTCTCCCGGATCCCAGCCGCTCCAGTGTCCGTCGTGCCCCGCGTGCGACGTCGCTCCCAGGGACGAGACGCGTCTCGGCGGGCGCGCGTCCCTCGCCTCGGCGACGATCGCCTCCGCGACGGACGACGGCGCGACGACGCGCGGGTCCGGGCCGCCCGCGTCGTGCCCCGGGGCGTTCTGGACGCCCGCCACCTCCCCCGCGGCGCTCGATCCCGCCGGCGTCGCGCGCGACGAACATCTCGCGGCGCTCCTGGCCGAGATCGCCAAGGGAGACGAGGTCCTCGTCGCGGTCTCGAACAAGGCCCTGATCACCCCCGACGGCCGAAACGGCATGCTCCGCACGTGGATCGACGCCGTCCGCGACGCCGGCGTGACCAACGCCCTCGTCGTCGCCCTCGACGAGCACACGCGCGACGCGATGGACCGCATCGGATTCCCGAGTTGGCACCGCAAGCCGCGGCGACTCTCGAGCGCCGCGGACGATAACCACGGCGTCTCGGCGCAGAAGTTCCACATCCTGAGAGAGTTCCTGATCCTGGGATACGGCGTGTTACTCTCGGACGTGGACGTGGCGACGATCGCGAACCCTTTCGACCACCTCGTTCGCGACGCGGACGTCGAGGGCATGAGCGACGGCTTCGACGCGCGCACGGCGTACGGCTGGAACGACGGCGTGGACGACCCGAAGATGGGGTGGGCGCGGTACGCGCAGACGATGCGCATTTACGCGATGAACAGCGGGCTGTTCTACGTCCGGCCGTCCGAGCGAAGCGTCGCGCTGATGGATAAGATCACGAGCCGGCTCGAGCGCGAGAAGGCGTGGGACCAGGCTGTGTACAACGAGGCGATGTTCTTCCCGAGCCGCCCCGCGCGAATCGGGATCGGGGGGAGGCCCGGCTCGAGCGCGGCCGAGAGGGAGGACCCGTGGGCGCACGTGCACCCGGGGGTGACGACGCGAGTGATGGACCACGAGGTGTTCGTGAACTCCAAGACGCTGTTCGTGAAGGCGAGGCACGACGGGTCCCTCGCGAGGATGACGCCGGCGATGGTGCACGTGAACTATCACCCGGACAAGTGGGAGCGAATGAAAGCGGCGCTGCGGTACTTCGTCGGGGGGGATAAAAACGCGCTGAGTGGATTTCCGGACGGAAGCTGCGCGAACGCGCCCGACTGTCGATGAACGAGCGAGGCGGGCGAGAGGGCGAGGCGCGGCGCGCGAGGGCGTCCGGGAGCCGCGACGAACGAGCGATGTCTTTTATTTTATGAAAGTACGCGCGTCTGATCCGAGTCACGCGTCGAGAGTCCAAGAACGCGGCGCGTCTCGTGGCGAACCGATCGAGACGAGCGCGCGCGCGGTGGAGACCGCCGCGTCACCTCATCCGCCGCCGCGCACGCCCCAGACCTTGCGATGGAGGGTCGTTCCGTCCGTTACGCCGTAGTCCGCGAGCGTCTTCGCCTCGTCGAGTACACACGCGTTCGGCCCGGGCAGGATCAGGACGTTCTCGCGCTGCGCAACGTTCGCGCGCTCGAGCGTTCGCTTTCGCACGCTCTCGATCGTGTCCGTCGGCTCCACCTCCACGCTCGTGACGACGCCGTCGAGGGTCTTCACGTGCACCAACATCCGCGGGGGGGCGCGCGCACCGACATACGCCGTGTCGGGGGACGGTTGCGCTGAAAACGCCCCGCTACAGCTTACCGCCACCTGGTGGTTTAATCGATCGTGACGTCGACGCCTAAAAACCTTGAGTCCCGAACCACGAACCACCACGAATCGATGCACCATCATCGCGTGGACCAGATACATCTCCCGCGAAAATTTCGCCAAACTGGCGCAACTTTGAACATGACACGACGCGGCCTCGAGCCACGACGCGCGTGCCACTTCCCACCACGCGGAAAACAGACACACGCGACCATGCAGATCTTCGTCAAGACCCGTACGTGCCTTCGCGACGACCGCGCGCCCGACGCGACGTCGCCGCCTCGTCGCGACGTCGTTTTCCGGGCGCCTCGGCCTTTTTCGCCTCGGTTTTTCGCGCGACTTCTCGCGCCTTCGCCGCGAGATCCGAGGAATCCCGCGGCCGGCCGTGTTTCGACCCTCCTCGCGCCCGCCGACCTCGCGCTGACCCCTCCGCCCATCTCGTTTCTTCCTCCTCGCAGTCACCGGCAAGACCATCACCCTGGAGGTGGAGTCCTCGGACACCATCGACAACGTGAAGGCTAAGATCCAGGACAAAGAGGGTGCGTGGACGTGTCTCGTCACCTCGTCACCCCTCCGAGAATCCTCGCGCGAGATCTCGCCCGCCCCGCGCCACGCTTCGCCGTCCGTTCGGGCTCGTTCGAGTGCATCGACGACCCGACCTCGCTCTCGAAAAACGACGATCGAGGATTTCGACTCGCGCGACCGGACGACCGCGTGAAACTCCTCGAGCGGCCTGCCCGCGACGAGGGGGGAATTGGTTGGATCCCTCGAACCGTTGGGTTCCAAATTCCTCGAAGGGGTGCCTTGATTTTGAAAAAACGCTGACCCTTCGCTCCTTTTCTCCTCCCTCCTACCCAGGCATCCCCCCGGACCAGCAGCGCCTGATCTTCGCGGGCAAGCAGCTCGAGGACGGCCGCACGCTCGCGGACTACAACATC
>MDSW01173202.1_pt1 | contig 28370 bp, 25 predicted proteins | sample 811171 | NCBI WGS metagenome assembly MDSW01 (sample SAMN05326641, study PRJNA326480) | marine metagenome | isolation source: seawater | place: Atlantic Ocean: North West | collected 2012 | reverse complement strand
TTTAAAAGATATTTAAAATGAGGTTCCTGATTATTAGAAATTGGTTTAGAAAAAATAATCTTATTATAATTTAATGCCTCATAAATAATGATGCCTGAAGACAAAATACATACATCTGAATTATTTATTTCCTGCAATGTTTTACTATTATTTTCAAAATATTTGAATTTAATTTTAAAAAACTTATGTTTAAATTTAAATTTACTTAATATAGTAATATTGTTAATTTTATTTTTATTTATAAATAGTTTATCTATTATTTTTTTTTTTATAAAATTTGTTCTATCTCTAGTTCCAAAGTAAATTAATATATTAATTTTATTTTTAATTGTTTTTTTTTTTATAATTTAAATTATATATAAAGTTAAAATCTTCTCCTAAAAGTAATTTAGTATTTTTTTTTGTTTTAGTTAAATATTTTTTATAAGTAATTGCAGGATTATAATTAATTAAAATATCACAACAAAATCTTCTTTTTGCAAGATCATCAATTGTAATTAATTTTTTACAAATTTTTTTTACTTTGCATTCTTGATTATAGTTTATTTGATAACTATCAATTATCCCAATATTGAATTTTTGTTTGTTTGTATTAAGAAATTTATCAATAGATAAATTTATATTTTGAACCCCTCTTTGATTAATTTTTTTCTCAGAAACATATAAAGTAGATTTTAATTTTAAATATTTTTCAAAATATTTACAACGATTTAAATGCCCTAGACCTGTTGAAGGGCCATAATCTAAAAAAATAATATTTTTTTTTATCAAAGTATAATTTAGACTAAAATTTTTTTATTTACTTGTGTATTCTTAATGTAATTTTTATTCAATTTTTTTCCTATAATTTCAATTAAGTTTTCAATTTTATCACTTTTCCCTATTCTTTTTGTAAAAATATCTTTTAATTTTAGTCTATAACCTTTTTTTAAATCCTTATTTAAAAAATAAGAACGTTTTTGGTTTGATATTTTTTTTGAATTTTTAATCTCATTATTTTGTTTGGCATTACCAATAATTTTTTCCAAATACCTTATATTTTTGACCATTTTCTTAAAACTTTCAAAATTTAATGATATTTTGTGATCAAACCCTTTTCTTTTGTTATCAAAAGAATAATGTTTTTCAATTATCTTAGCCCCTAATATAGCTGCTATCTCACAACACACAGTATCTTTTGTATGGTCAGAATAACCAACTATCCCTTTTGTAATTTTTTTTATTAAACCAATCATTTTAAGATTAGCTTCAGTATCTTTTAATGGATATTTGGAAACGCAGTGCATAAAAATTACATTTGATTTATTTCTTAAAAATTTAGATAAGGCATTTATTTCTTTAATATCACTCATGCCGGTCGAAATTAGCAAAGGTCTATTTTTTTTAAGTATATCTTTGATCAATTTTAGGTCATTAAACTGACTTGACGATATTTTATAAAGTTTTTGTTTTATTTTAATTTTCTTAAAATGATACTCATCCATTGTAAAAAAAAGAATAATGTTATTCTTTTCAGCAAAATTATAAATTTTATATATTTGATTAAGTGAAAATTGTGAATTTTTGTAAATTTTGTAACTTTTTGACTTTTTGTAATAATTTAATTCAGCTTTAGATAATTGTAATTTTACAGCATTGGCACCAGCTAACTTTGCATTTTTTATCATTTCTATGCATTTTTTGTAATTACCTTCATGATTCACACCAACTTCAGCTATTATAAAAGTTGGGCTATAGTCAGAAATTGTTTGATTTGCGATTTTAATACTTACTGGATTCAATTTATTTCCCTGAATAGAAAAAATGCCTCAGCATAATCTACGCTTACTTCACTTCCGCGACTTTTAGCTAGAGCTTTAATACTTTGTATTGATCGAGGCATTGGGCTACGTTGTATTTCGGTTTTGTATTTTTTCATTGCTTTTAATTTAAAATCAATAAATTTACTTATGTCAGAATAAAAATTAGGTTGAAAGGTTCTTTTAGGTGACCATTCGCTATTTGATAGCACTTCAAAAAAAAATATTTTTTTTAAAAACCTACTTTTTCTTAGTGGTCTGCAAGCTGTAATAACACTTTTAGAGACAATCTCATGATCAACATTTAAATCTTCAAAATAATGTGTGAAAATCTGCTCTGGCTTATATTTAATAATAATTTTTTCAATATTTTTTATTATTTCAAGTCTTGGATAACTATCCAATTTGTTATCTTTAAAATTTAAAAATTTTATTTCTTTTGTACCTAGTATTTTATTGCTTTGAATACAATTATCTTTTAATTTTTTAATTTCTAAAGTTTGATTATTACCATTTCTTGCTGTTATTCCTCCAGTAAAAAAAACAACAATTACATTATATTTTTTTGAGTATTTCTTTATTGTTCCTCCACAACCTAATAATTCATCATCAGGATGAGCAGCAAAAACTATTATATTTTTTTTTTTCATATTTTAATTTGGTTTTCAAATCTAGACACATACTTTTCAATATAATTTGAATTTTTATTTTGGTCAAAACTAAAAAAAGTTTTTGTTATTAGATTATAATCAATTTTTGATTGAGATATATTAATGCCATAATTCATTTTTATACACTCTAAAGGAAAATTCATTCCTGCAAGTACAGATGCGCCAACTGATCCGCTAAATCTAGAACTTGCATCAATAATCATATATTTTCCATCATTTTCTATTACATCGTAATCGCTTATACCTGTATATTTACAAGATTTAACAAATTTAGTTATGAGTTTCTCAATTTTAATATTTTTAATAATCTGGTGTCCAGTTGAATAATTTAGAAAACTGTTTTTTAAAAGTCTTTTTCTTACTGCAATTAATAATACTTTTCCATTTTTAGACAAACAATCAACATCATATATGTCTGATTTATAATATTCAGTGATAATCATTCCAGATTTTTTTTTTAAAAATTTTAATAAATTATTTCCATTAAGTTCATAGCACCTTCTATTAGCGAGTAGCTTTCTCGTCTTTTTTGCTTTATTATTAATTAAAAAGGTATCATTACTTCCATGGCCAGTAGATTGTTTTAATATTAATTTTTTTTTACTTTTTGTAACAATTTTTTTGAGTTCATTTAAACTATTAATTATTTTGAATTTATTTACATTAATATTATTTTTTACACAAAAGTTATATAGTTTATCTTTTGATAAAAAAATATCTTGAATTTCTGACGGTAATTTTAAATTAGGAAATATTTTCTTAAATTTTTTTTTGTATTTAAAAAAAAATCTATTTTCTTCATCTGACAGTGGAAATATAAAATCTATTTTATGTTTTTTAACAATTTTTTTTATAAAATTAAAAAATTTCTCTGTTTGTTGAGTAGACGGACTTTTATAGAATTTATCTAAAAGTACTTTATTATAAGCTTTTTTATCATTATCAATGCCTATTAAATTAAATTTATACTTCTTTGTTTTTTTAAGAGCTTTTATAAAATCATAAACTAACATTCCTCCCACACAAGATATTAGTATGTTTTTCACTTTAATTTATTTAATTTATTTTATTTTTGTACTCGTTTGATATTTTATTAAGCATAAATTTGTCTACAATTTTTAAATTTGCTGCTCTTTTTTTAAAATATATATAAAATTTTGATACATTATTTATCTTAATCTTATTTTTTTTTAAATGATATTTAAGACCATGCATACCAGAATTAATCCCCAGAGTTAAAATACCACTTTTTCTACCAATTAGCTCAGGTGTTATTACTTCATATGTTTTCTTATTTTTCAAAATACCATGCTGGTGGATCCCCGATTCATGTGTAAATGCATTATGACCAATAATTGGATCTGTTTTACCAATTTCAATCCCAACAGCCTTTGACAAGAAAACTGAGGTTTTATAAAGATTTTTAAACTTTATATTTGTCTTCTTTTTAAATTTTTTTTCTCTAATTTTTAAATTCATAACTATTTCCTGCAGAGATGCATTTCCAGCCCTTTCACCTATTCCATTTAAAGTGCACTCAACTTGGCTAGCCCCATTTTCTATGGCTTTTAAAGAGTTCGTTGTAGCCATACCAAGATCATTATGACAATGAACCGAGAAGTTTACTTTATTGAAATTATGTACATTGCTTTTTAAATAGTTTATCAGATCCTCCATATTATCAGGATAAATGTAACCCACTGTATCTGCAATATTTATTGTTTTTGCTCCATTTTCTACAGCTAAACTTAAACAGTCGGCTAAAAATCTTTTATCAGACCTTGTTGCGTCTTCAGACGACCATTCAATATCTGAAAAAAAATTATTTGCAAATTTTAATTTTTGAACAATATTTTTTTTAACATCGTTATAACTACATTCTAGTTTGTATTTTAAATGTATTTTGCTTGTTGGTATAAATAAATGAAGCCTTCTTTTTTTTGCATGCTTCAATGCTTCATTTACTGCTTCAATATCTTTAAATTCATGCCTAGCCAAACCACATAAAGTACTTCTTCTAATTTTTTTAGAAATTTTTTTCATGTTATTTAAAGATTTTTTTGAACTTATTGGGAAACCTGCTTCTATAATATCAACTCCTAAATTATCTAGTAAAGTGGCAAGCTTAATCCAATTATTATCAGATATAAATATAGATGGTGTTTGGAGACCATCTCTTAAAGTTGTGTCAAAAATTTTTATGTTTTTCATATTTTTTTTTGATCTAAAAAATATGGCACATATTTTTCGATCCTATTTTTATTATTGCATTTTTTAAACATAAGGAAAGGTTGAACAGTTTTATTTTCCCAGTTAGTTTTTTTAATAATCTTTTTATTATAATTCATCTTAATTAAATCCATAATAAAATCACAACCTGCAAAATTACCAATTGAAACCGATCCACTAGGTCTTAATGCCATATCTATTACATTAAACTTATTTTTTGTTTTAATTAAGTCAAATGTTGATAAACCAGTAATTTTTAATACCTTTATTATTTTTGTTATCATGTTTTTTATTTTAGATACATTCAAAATTTTATGTCCTGGTGAATAATGCATAAATTTATTATACATCATTCTTTTTCTTATCAACATTTTCAATATTTTTCCATTAAGTGATAAACAATCAACATCGTAACCTTGTCCAATAAAGTAAGGCATCATGATATACTCAAATTTACCTGAATATTTTTTAAAATAATTAAAATTTGATTTATAAACATTTCTACTTTCAATAATTTTTATTGGTTTTTTTATTTTATTATCTATTAGAAAAACGCCCTCAGAACCAGAGCTTGAGCTTCTTTTTAATATACATTTTTTATTTTTATATTTAAAATCTTTTATATTTTTTAGTACCTTATAATTAAAACTGTTAATTTTATTCTTATTGCAAAAATCATAAAAATAATTTTTATTAGAAAAAACTTTATTATTTTCATTATCTATATCAAAAACTAATTTTAAACTTGGAAATTTTTCCTTAATTATACTTTTATTTTTTATTAAGAAAGATGTCTCATTATCTGAATAATGTAAAAAAAAATCAATTTTAAACTTTTGAATTAATTTAAAAAGAAAATTTTTATATTTTTTTTCGTTTTTTGACACATCGGGACATTTTAAAAAAAAGTCCAATAAACTTTTATTATATGCAAAAGAATCAATATCTATTCCATAAATTTTTATATTGAAATTTTTTGATTTTCTGAGACTTTCTATGACATCGTAAATAAACAAACCACCCACGCAAGAAATAAGAATATTTAATTTTTTTTTCATCTATCTATTAATTTCTATATATTTTTATAAACTTTTTTAACATATCTATTTATCTCAATTAATTTTTTTTTGCTTGGAGCAATATAGTACAAAAGTGATAAGTTTGGTTTTTTTACATTCAAACTATTAAAAAATAATTTTTTACCAGGATTTTGGAATCTATCTTTAAATAATGTAAAGTTTCTTTTTTTAAGAAATTTAGTTATATTTTTTGATATAAAATTTTCTTTATAGAAATGGCAATATCCCCCATATTTTTTTCTTTTTATTATTTTAATTGATTTTTTGTTGGTTTGTTTTTCATGATCTTCAAATGCTTTGATATTAAAGAGAAAATCCAAAAATTTAATATTATGAAAATGAGGGCTTGCCTCAAGAACAAAAATTTTTTTTTTACTAATAATGCAATCTAGTGTAACTGGTCCATTATAATTTTTGAAATTCATTATAAACAATTTTGAAATATTTTTATAAATATTGTTCCTAATCTTTAAATTTGAATGATACTGCAAAGCTGTTATTAAAGATTTATTATCTTTAAAATTTAATGAACTTCTCTCGATTAAGGGAAAAAAAATAAAATTATCTTTTTTTTTTACAAAGTCGATATTTACAATTTTGCCATTTATATAATCTTCAATAAAATAATCATAATTATTTTCTAATTTATCAATCAACCTTTTATAATTATAATTAAAATTTTCATAGAACTCTTTTTTTTTAAAAACTTTTATGCCTTCACTTGATATGCCATAGGATGGTTTTAGTAAAAAGCTAGTACTTTTTGACTTTTCTAAAAAAATTTTTAATTTATCTTTATAATATTTTAAATTTTTAATTATTTCTTTTTTGTATCCTAGTGGTAAAAATCTAGGTGTATCTATATGTTTGTGAAGTAAAATCTTTGTTTTTTTTTTATAAATAAATTTTTTATATTCTTTTAAATCAAAAATATTAGCTATTGTACTGTAAGCTAAATCAGAAACACCATAGAATCTAGTTATTTTTATACTTTTATTTTTCTTTAGAAAATTAATTTTTTTTTTAATTTTTTCATGATCGGAATGAGAATAATTTATAAAATAATCACAATATTTTTTGCAGAAACAATTTTTGTTTTTATCTACTAAAATAATATTATAATTTAAACTCTTAAGTTGTAGAATTGCAGACGACTGCGTATTTGATCCACCAAAAAATAAAACTGAATTTATTTTCTTTCGCATATCCAAAGTGGTCTTTGTAAAAAACCAGTTTTATGTTTAAATATAATTTTATTTTTTAATTTATATTCAACTAAATTATTTTTTTTATTTCTTCCACATGTTATTGATGGAATATTTTTAATATTGGTTTTAGTGTATGTTTTATAATTAAAAATTTTACTTTTGAAATTTTCCACAACTCCAATTTTTTTTATCTTCCATCCGCTTTTTTGCATTATTTGGGGAATAATTTTAAATGTATTTTTACTATCAAAGTATTGAGTCCCAAAATTCACATTACCTGTTTGAAAAAATATGTATTTACTTTTTTTTCTAATTTTTTTTAAATAGTATATTGTATAGTTTATCCAATTTTTATAATTTTGAATTTTACTTTTGTCATAAGTATGGCCCGCATGATGAAGTACATTTAAAAGAAAAATAATATCATAGTTTTTTAAATTATCGAGGTTATTAAATTTAAGTTGCTTGTTGTAAAAAAAAACATTTTTTAATTTTGACCTTTTTTTTAATTTTTCTGAAAATTTGTAAACTGGTTTTTCAGACTCAAAACCAGTACAATTATATCCTCTTATCTTAGAGAGGTTAAGGCACATAAATCCAAAGTTTGATCCAATATCTAGTACTTTGGCATTTTTTAATCTAAAATTTTTTAAAAACCATTTTAGTCGCATTAAATCTTGATCTATTTTAATATTTTTTTTTTTACCTGAAATAAAATCTGGTACTTTTTGATAAAAAAAATGTCTGCTCAGTTTTTTCATTATTTATTATTCTTAAATTCCTTTAGTTTAGGATCTAATCCGTTTTTAATTCATTTTAACATAAAATTATTTTTCTATAATTTCAAAAATTTCTGTTGTTGGAAATTTAAAAAAATTACTTGTTTTTCTTTCTAAATTTAAAAAAATAACTCCCGCATCTTGTGATATATATTCTATGGTTTTTCTATAAGACTCTAACCTTCTTACTTTGGATATACCCACAAGTAGCCACTTATCTTTCACCAAAAGGCCTCTGGTATATCCATTAAACTTAATTTTTTTCTTTTTATTTAATATTATTTCACACTTCATAGAATTACATACATGCCATTTACCTTTAGAATATTGAACTGAGTGTGGCTGGTATAAATTTTTTTTTAAAATTTTTTTTTTTAAATTTTTTTCATTTAATTCAATTAAAACTCCATCCTTCCATACATTTTTTCTCCAAATTCCCTTAAAAGAAAACATTGTTAGATATAAAAGATTATTTTTAAACTGAATACCATTAATATGATGATTATCAAATTTTGTTTTTTTTGATAAATAAATTTTACGAACTATTTTGAGAGAAGGATAAGAAATTTTATAAATACAATCATAGCAGGTTACTGTTAAATAAATAAATTTTTTTTTTTCATCAAAATCTAAGCAATGCGGGTTAGACATATATCCAAGATATTTTTTTTTTATAATTTTAAAATTTTTATCTAAAATTATTAATCCTAAATTTTCATCTGCACATAAATATCTATTTTTTATTTTCTTTAACCCCCTTACAGAACCTTTAAAAACTCTTTTAATTTTATTTCTTGCTAGGTCTAGCTCATAAATACCTCCATTCATGCCATTTACACTTACTAAAAATTTTTCTTTTGGCATTTCATCAAAATTTTCAGCAAGGTATGGACTTACTTGAATTTTTTTACTATCAATTTTAAGACCTTTTAATTGTGATTTAATGTTTTCTATCGCTGGAGATGCAATAATAATTTTTTTAAATTTTAATTTTTTTAAATTTAACGGATTTAAACATTTGATTGAGCCTATTTTTTTATTCCATAAGTTCTTATCATTGTCCACAAAATAGTTAATTTTGGCCTTTGTTTTTTTTAAATAATTATGTCCATTTGAGCCTGCACCAAATATGATATTCATTATTTATTTGAAAACTTATTTATTAAATTTGTTATATTTTTTAATACAACTTTTTTTTCTTTAATATTAAAATACTCATCTATAAAAACATCTTTTAACCTAGTATTCTTCTTTTCCCACATATTTTTTATTGTATTATAATCTTTATTTAGGAAATTTTTCAAGCGGTTAAAAAATTGTTTATCATATTTGAAATAAAAAAAATATTTTTTAAATTTATCAATTAATTTTTTATCGACAGGTAGTATGGATCTAAAATCAATGAAAATAAGAGGTTTTTTCGATTGTATACATGGTCCTATTGTGCTCGTTGCCAATGAAGTAATTATAATTGAAGATTTGGGAATTATGTTTTCTGCATTTAATCTTTTGTAGAAATATTTTATATTTTTATGATTATTAATAATATTTGAAATTAAATCATATTTAATATTGGTATATTTTTCACCAGGGTAATCTTTAAATAATATTGATTTATTTACCTTAGCAAAAACATTATTAATGAGATTTTTTTCAATTAGTAATTTTTTAGAATTGTTATAATTTGACATATTAATTTCATGAACTGAAAGTTCTTGGTTTAAATTTGATAGGTATAGAACATCATGTTTTGGAATATTTATTGCAGGTGTAAGATTTCGGTTAAAACCAACTTCTGAAATTTTAATATTTTTTTTAATATAAATATTTTTGTATCTTTCCATTTTGCCTTTTTTTGAATAAACTAAAAATAAATCTGATAAAGTTTCTTCTTTTGTTAGGCTTGAACAGCGATGAAGTTTTGTCATTTCAATACCATGACCATGTTGAGATGTAATCCAGTAAAATTTTTTTTTAAATTTTTTTCCAATATCATAAATAGATGTATTAATTGGGTTTCTTATTGTTTTTGTTAAAAAAAATACTTTTGAATCAAAATTCTTAAATTTTTTACTATAATATTTAAAATTATTATCATAATCATAATAAAATGTTACCATTTGCTTAATAAGGTAGTTTTTAAAAAAAAGATTATTTTTAAAATATTTTTTAGTTACATCTTTGCATATATTAACTATAGAATTTAAGTATATATTTTTCTTAAAATCTCTTTTTTTAAAGTCAAATTTTTTTCTTACTATAATTTTTTTTTTAAATGTTTTGTCTAAATTATTTTTGATTTCACAATAATTTGGATCAATAGTTACAAATATAAAATGATTCCCAGATAAATTATTTAAATTTGAAAAATTTTTATTATATTTTCGTTCTAGATGAAATCTAATTTCATTTGTTGTTAGTAGTTTTAAAAGTCCTATCCTAGAGAGATTGTACTCAAAAGAAATATTATTATTTTTAAAATTTAATTGAGTTTTTTTGGTTTCAAAATACTTAAATATATCATATATATTTTTCTCTCTTGTAAATAATTGAATTTTTTTTTGTTTTTTTGTTATATTTGTAATTGTATCGAAAATTGGAAATATACCAATACATCCATAAAAAATTTTACAAAGGTTATTTTTTAATGCAGGTGCATTATTTATTTTTAAATTTGTATTGAAATATTTAAGTATTTTAACTCTCTCTTTTGCTAATTTTAATCTTTTCCTTGTATTAATAAAGTCATAAAAATTTTTTATTTTTTCATTATATTTTTTTTCTAATGAAAACGAAATAACTGTTTTGTTTGAATATTCTATATTAATTTTATTTAAATAATTAACATTATCAGTGAAAATTATATCTTTTTTATTTTTTAAATTTTTCATTTTAAAAAAAAAATATATTTAAATTCATTGATTATTTAAATGTATTAAACTAAAGTTGATCATAATTAAATAAATGCATAATATTTAATTATAATAAAGGTTTTCCAAGTTATATATCTAGACTTAAGCTACTTTAAATATTTCTAAAAATAGTAGATTTTAGGGTATAAGAAGATTTAAAATTATGCAAATTCATGAAATTAAAGACTTATACGAAAAGTATGTAAATAAAGGTTTAAAAGACGAGATATCCTTATTCTCTTTTTCAAATGATATTTTTTTAAAAGGAAAAGGAGTGTTTATATATACAAAAAATAAAAGAATACTAGACATTACAGGTGGCATTGGAGTTTTGAATCATGGTCACAATCATCCTAAAATTATAAAATCAAGAATTAAATATAATAAAAATTTTAGATTAGAAGTTCATAAAAATATACTTTCGCCCCATGTTGCTTTATTGAGTAAAAAAATTTCTAAATTTTTAAATAATCATCTTACAAATACTTATCTTTGTAATTCTGGTGCTGAGTCAAATGAAGCTTCTATAAAAGCAGCCTTTAGATTTCATGAAGGTAAAAGAAAAACAATTTTACACTCAAATATTTCATTTCATGGTAAATTGATAACTACTGGAGATATATCTTCACCTTTAAAAAATCTTAATTTTCCAAAATCAATAAAAAAAAGAGAGTTTATTTTTAATAGTATTGAAAGTATCAAAAAAATTGAATTTGATTTAAAAAGAAAAAAAAATGATTATTTTGCCTTAATTATTGAACCTTACAGTGCTAGTACTGCCACGGCAACTAATGAAAAATTTTTAAAATATGTTAGAAATTTTTGTAATAAAAATAAAATTTTATTAATATTTGATGAGATTTACACAGGCTGGTGCAAGACAGGTTCAACATTTTATTTTCAAAGGTATAAAAATGTTTACCCAGATTTTCTTACTACTTCAAAATCTTTAGGGGGTGGCAAAGCTTCTATTGCAGCATGTATTATGAAAAAAGAAATTTTTAATAAAGTTTATGGTAATATCAAATCATCATCATTGCATACAACCACATTTAATGGTTTTGGTGAAGAATGTATAACAGCAATAGAGGCCCTAAAGATTATAAGAAAAGACAATTATAACGCAAAGGCAAAAAGCTTAGAAAAGAAAATTAATAGCGAATTTTTAAAACTAAATAATAAGTTTCCAGATTTTAGAATGAAAATTAAGGGGTGTGGAGGCATTCAAAAGATTTACTTTGATTTAAATCAAAGAATTTCTAAGATTTATGATAATAAAAATTTTAAAAATAATTACAAAAATTTATTTTTTTTAAAAAAAAATTATTTGAAATCGCATTAATTGATACATTGTATTTTAAATATAATATTTTTGCTTATCATTCGTTAAATTCTTTAGTCGTTTCGCCTTCACTAATAATAAATCATAAAGAGATCAATTATTTATTTTTATCATTAAAAAAAATTTTTAAGAACTCACCTGAAAATATAATTAAAGATTATTTAAAAAGAGTTAAATCATATGTTTAATAAAAAAAAACAATTTTTTTTTATAAATAATGGCTACTCTAGTATTTCAAATATATTTGATAAAGTAAAAATTAAACAACTTTCAAATAAATTAAAAAAAATATTACCTAATGAAAAAAAAATTTTTTATAAAAATTTTAAAACATTTAGCAAAAATGCTAGATTTAAAAAAATAACTCCGGGATTAAAGGATAATAATATCCTATTAAGCAAAGATATTAATTTAAATTTTATTGAAAAAAATCAAAAATTTAATAAAACACTTAAGACATTTTTTAATGGAAATTTTTACATTGAATCAAGATGGCTAATCAAAATTTTACCTTTAGCTTTAATGCCTAATTGGGTTAAAGAGGAAGTTAAGGATATAGGCATGCCACAGCTAAATATGTATATGAAGGACAAATATCGAGATGTTACTTATCTAAATGGTTTAGATTACCACCAAGACAATGGTGGAAGATTGAGAAATTCTACTACAATCTTGATTTATCTTGATCCAGTTTTTAGTGATGCAGATTCTCCAATACGAATATTAGATAAATCACATATTCTTGGCGCAACACAATATCCCCATTATTGTAGAATGAGTTCAAATAAAAAAATAATTTATTATTCAGATCTTAACGGCAATCATATCCAGACAACAGAAAAAAAAATTTATGGTACAGGAGGAACGATAATATTTTTTAATGGATACACTTTACATGGTTCAAGTATTGATGATAGAAAGAAAAAAACAAGATTGGCATTAAGATATGTTTTATCTCCAAATAAAAAATCTAAAACATCTATCTTTGAAAAATCAAATAAAAAAATTATTACAAAAAGTTTTTATATAAAAAATTATAGATTAGATAAAATGAAAAATTTGTATAATAAAAAATGTGGCAAAGTAATTAATTATGCTAAATAAAAAAAATATTAAAAAAAAATATATATTAGATGGTTTTTATAATTTCGGCAAAATATTAGATGAAAAAAAATGCTTAGAGTTAAAAAAATATATTAACAAACATCGACCATGCAATAAAAAAATTTTTTATAAAACTGAAAATGAATTTAAAAAAAAAGGTAGATTTAAAAATTATTCACCAGGAGAAAAAGAACACAATGCAATATATAACTTAAATTTAAATTTAGAATTTATAGAAAATTCAAAAAAATTTAAAAATGCCGTGCAATCTATAGTCGGGAAAGATTATATAATTAAAAAAAAATCAATAATTAGATCTGTTCCTATAACTATGCATCCAAAGTGGGTTTTAAATGTTACCAAAAATGTTGGTCGCCCAAATGTAAATCCTTATGTAAGAGAAAAATATCAAGATGTGCAATATTTTCAAAATGTTGATTATCATCAAGATATGACAAGAGGTAAAAAGTTTGTAACTTTTTATGTATATTTAGATGAAGTAACAAATAAAGACTCTCCACTCAAAATATTAAAAGGATCATACAGATTTGGAGCTACTCATTATCCACATTATATAAGACCTGCAAGCGAAAAAAATCATTGGTACTATAGCAATTTAAAAGGTGATCACTTAAAATGTGAAGAAGAAAATATTTTTGGAAAATCAGGCCAAGTCTTTTGTTTTCATGGGCTTAATTTACACGGAACAGGATTAAATAAAAACAAATCTCCAAGAATTTCTCTTAGATATTTGATTAAAAGCAATAAAAATAATTTTTCTAAAAGTTGCCATGCCACAACCTATAAATTTATAAATGGAAAAATAGTTGAAAATATTAAATTAAAAAATAAAATCTATTTTCAAAGACTAGATAGAGATATTAAAGGTAAGTTTTTAAAAACAGGAACATCAATACTTTATAATGAAAATTAAATATTACACAAATTCGATGGCATTAATGAAAGGTAATAATATTTCAATTTTATTTGATCCTTGGATAACTTTTAACAGAAGTTCGAATAATAATCTTTATAATTTTCCTGAGACGAAGTTTACAAAAGAACAAATTTCTTCAATTAACCCAGATTATATTTATATTTCCCATACACATGCTGATCATTTTGACAAAACTACATTAGAATTATTTGATAAAAACACTCCAGTTATTTGTGCAGCTTATGAAAATAATTTTACTGAAAGAAATTTGAAATCACTAGGATTCCAAAATGTTTTTGTTTGTGAACCAGACAAACCTTTTAAATTTAATGAAAGTGATTATTGTTATTTATATAAAGCAGAAATAAATCCCGAGGTAGACTCATTGGGTATTTTTAAAATAGACAATATAACACTATTAAATGCTAATGATGTAGTCTATTCAAAAAATCAAATGGATGAAATTGGGAAAAAGTTTAAAATTGATTTTGCAATGATCCCATATGCATACCAAGGTCCGTATCCAGCTTTTTATGAAAATTTAAGTTTTGAGGAAAAAAAAGAAAAAGCACATGAAAAAAAGCTAAAAAATTATGAACAGATGTTTAATTTTATAAATAGCACAAAACCTAAAAAGGTATTTCCATTTGCTGCTGGTTGCGTATATGGAGGAAGTAAAGCTTTGCAGTACCAATTCTATGGAGTTGGAACAGCTATGGAGGCAATAGATTATTGCAAAAACAAAAATCAAAAATTTCAAGAAATATTACTAAATTCTAATGCAGAATATGATTTTGAAACTGAAAAGATTTCTGAAAAATTTAATAATATAAGTCATGAAAATCAAAATGATTATTTACGCGATATTTCAAAACATAAAAGTATTTTTGATGAAAGATTTTTAGATGAAAAGTATGAAAAATATTTTCCTCATTCTGATGAAATGCCTGAGCTTTTTTTAATTGGAAAATCTTACCAAGTAAATCTTTCAAGACTTTTAAAAAAAGCAAGATTTAATCAAATTAAATGGCAAAAAAAAATGAATATAATATCCGACAAAACTTTTTTCATAGATGTTGGTCACGATCATTTATATAGAATGAATTTAAGCGATGATACAGTGCAGCTAGTAAGAGAAAATGAAATAGAAGATGAAAATTATGAAATTTTTAGATGTAGCTACAGTCTATTTATAGGTTTATTAACCGGTCATTTTAACTACTCTAATGTTAAAACGGGCTTGATGTCTTTTTATAGAAAACCGGATATTTTTGACCCTAAAATACATACTTTAATGAGCTATCTTCAAGTTTAAGATCTAACAGTATTTTTCTCGATTTTTAAATTATTAAAATTATTACTTGATTTAGTATCTTTTAGTGCCTTATTAATTTTAAATAATATATTTTCGTATAAATTTTTTTTTGTATGGGCATAACAAAAATTAAAACTATTACCAATCAAGAGTTTATTTATAATTAAATTTCTTCTTAGTGCTATTAAATACTTTTTGTTTATTCCTGACTTAATACCAAACGAAGGTCTCCACCACACACCTTCTAATGTAAATACATTATTCAATTTATTTTTGTATATTAATTTATTTATATCTTTAACTAATTGTTTTGAAAATTTTTTTATTTTATATATTACATTTTTTTTTTTCTAAATATTTTATTGTTTCTAATGCAGCAACGATAGATAGTGTTTCTCCCCCAAATGTTGTAGAAAAAAATATTTTATCAAAATTTTTCATTATTTTTCTTTTACCTACTATAGCAGAGATTGGCATACCATTAGCCATTGCTTTTCCAAAACATGATACATCGGGTGTTACTCCATAGAAGTATTGTGCTCCTTTTAAATGAACCCTAAAACCTGTAACTATTTCATCAAATATTAAAAGGCATCCATATTTTTTAGTTAAGGTTCTAACCTTTTTTAAAAAATTATTCTTCGGCTCCTTATCATAAACTGGCTCCATAATTACAGCTGCATATTTTTTTGGATTTTTTTTTAGAATTTTTTCTAAATATTGAATATCATTATATTTAAATGAAGTAGTAAGTTTTTTTATTTTTTTTGGAACTCCTATAGACATTTTTGTACTGCCAATGTACCAATCATGCCATCCGTGATATCCACAAAAAATTATGTGATCTCTTTTTGTATAAGCTCTTGAAAGTCTAATTGCTGCAGATGTAACATCAGAACCATTTTTCCCAAACCTTACCATTTCCGCAGAAGGAATCAGTTGACATAGTTTTTTAGACAGTTGAGTTTCTACTATCGTAGGTAATGAAAAAATTATTCCTTTTCTAAGTTGTTTTGTTATAGCGTTATTTATTTGTTTATTGTTATAGCCAATTATTATTGGTAAGAGACCAGAAATAAAATCTATATATTTGTTATTATCTTCATCCCAAACATAACACCCATTTCCTTTTTTTAAAAAATAAGGTGATACATTTTTGAAATGAACTTTATATGATTTAGAATAAGTTTGGCTAGCTAAAGGAATATATTTTAAAGCAGATTTAAATAATTTTGAATTATTTTTCATTGTTTATAATTATATTTTTTAAATATATTGATTTCCAGCTATCTGCAATATCTATATGTTTAGCTAGTTTTCTGATTTTTTTTAAATCTTTTTGATTATCAAGTGTTAGCCTAATATGATTCAAATTTTTAGAGTTTTTAAAATTAAAAGATTTTATTTTTAAATATTTATTTAATTTATTTTTTCTAATTGCATGTGTTACATGTTCTTTATTCATATTATCTTTAAAGATTTCAAAGCTTTTTTTTAATAATTTAAGGCTAACAATCTCAACATCAAAACCATTTGGAAAGGATGGGGGATTTACATTTGAAACATAGTTAAAGTTGCCAATAAAATATTTATTTATAAATTTATCAATAATTTTAGGATCAACAAAAGGACAATCAGCAGTAATTCTAACTATATTTTTTATGTTAAATTTTTCTGCAGCATCAATATATCTTTTAAGTACATTTTTTTCTGATCCTCTAAAAAAATGAATTTTTTTTGATTTAATATTAGTTATTTCATTATCTGATTTTTTATTCGATGTAGCAATTATTATTTTTCGATTTTTTTTTGATCTTTTGATGCGTGATATTAAATAATCTAAAAAATTTTTTTCAGGTAGAATTTTTTTCAAAATTTTTTTAGGTAATCTTTTTGAACCTGTTCTTGCTTGGATAATAATTCCTATATTTTTATTCATTAGCTTGAATTGCTATATTAATATTTTTAATAGCATCATCTGGGCTACATATAATTTTATTATTTTTATTCTCAACACATTTAATAAAGTTTCTAATCATATTTTTATAATCTACTTTTTTTTCTTTTTTAAATTTTTTATTAAATATTATTTTATTATTTTTATTATTTATATTTATAATATTTTTTTTTATATCCACTCTAATCAACCCTATGTCACACAGTATTTCAATTTTTCTTTGATCAGGGTTGCCAACGTAATCTAATTGAATGTGTGATAAAAATTCATTGTTTGCATGGAGATTAATTGATGAAAATGAGCTTCTTTTAAATATTTGTTTATTATAATTTCCTAAAAATGAGTTAACAAATTTTATTTTTTTAAATAAAAAATTATTTAAATCTATCTCATGGATGCTATCAAATATAATACCTCCCGCTTTCTTATTATGTGTATAATTACATTTAAAATTATATCCCTTCCTCCATCGAAAGACATTTGAGCTCATAATGAAATTTGCCCAATATATTTTTTTTACTTTATTAATTATTTGTTTTAGACAAACTATACATTGTCTAGATCTTAAATTATAATTTATTCCAATAATTTTTTTGTGTTTCTTATAAATTTTTATTATTTTTTTTGTTTCTTTGATTTCATGACTAAAAGGTTTTTCAATAAAGATATGTTTTTTTTTATTAGCAAAAAATTTTAAATATTTAAAATGAGTATTATTAGGAGATGCAACTATAATTACATTACAAACCTTACTTATAATATTTAAAGGTAAAAATTTTTTTTTTGTTTTATATAAGGGATCATAAATATAAGTTTTGTACTTCAATTCTCTTAATATTTTTTCATGTACTTTTCCTATTGACCCATAGCCAATTATTCCAAAGATTAAATTTTTAGATTTTTGAGTATTCTTCATTAATAGTTTTTGCTATTTTTTTTGCATCTTTGAGACTTATATCCTCATGTAATGGAATGCTAAATGATTTTTGAAAATATTTTTGACTCCCAGGAAAATATTTATCTCTTGATCTATATAATGGATGATTGTTTAAAGGTAAGTAATGTATTTGAGTTAATATTTTTTTCATCCTTAGTTTACTCATTAATTTTATTTTATTAATGTCATTATAATTTTTAATTTGTAGAGGATATAAATGATAGGCTGACTTAACTGTTTTTTTTATAGGAATTGTATTAAAATTTTTATTTTTCTTAAAATAATTGTCATAAAACAGTGCAATTTTTTGTCTATGTTTTATTTTTTTTTTTATTCTTTTAATTTGATTATAACCAAGAGCGCAATTAATATCACTTAATCTAAAATTATATCCTGGATAAAAAACTTTATAATAATCATGAAAATACTTACCTTTTTTAATTTTATTTGCTTGATAACCATGATTCATAAGAGATAACGCTCTTTTGTAAATATTTTTATTATTAGTCAATAATGCCCCTCCTTCTCCTGTTGTTATTAATTTTGTAGGGTGAAATGATAGAGTTGAAATATCACAAAAAGAATTATTGCAAATTTTTAAGTGATTTCCTTTTAAATAATATGTTGTGCCTAAAGCATGACACGCATCATCAATAATTTTAATATTTCTTTTTTTACAAAATTGGTAAATTTTTTCGATATCTTCGATATTTCCATTTAAATGGACATTTATAAAGCAGCTAACTTTTTTTCCTTTAATTGTTTTTTTTAGATTTTTTAGATTTACCAATCCAGTCGTTTCGTCGACATCAACTAATAATACTTTATAATCTGATAACAAAACTGAATTAGCTGTTCCAACAAATGTTATATTTGGCAATGCTATATAGGTATTTTTTTTAAGCGATAGAGATTGAACGGCTAAAATAATTGCAGAGGTTCCACTATTTACGGCGATTGCAAATTTAGAGTTTGTATACTTACATATTTCTTTCTCAAATTTAGTTACCAAACTTCCACGGCTTAGTTTTTTATAATATAAAGTTTTACTTACCTCTTTTAAATCTGATTTAGTTATCTTTTGTTTTGAATAAGTGTGTAATTTCAAATTATTTTTCTCTTTAATTCTTTTCCTTTAATCCAATCTTTATTTTTGTCACTAGAGTATTCAAAAAAACCCTTAATTTTTTTACCATTTACATTATATTTTTTTCTTGTCCAAAATTTAAATTCTGGCAAAATTGTATAAAATTTTCCACAATCGTATATATTTTTTGTTTCTTCATGAATTAATTTTTCGTGAATTTTCTCACCCGGCTTAATTCCTATTCTGTTTAATTTTACTTTTGGCAATATAGTTTTTATACAATCAATAATTTTCATACTTTTCATTTTTGGGACAAATACTTCTCCACCTTCCATTTGACTTATACTTTGAGAAACAAATTTGACCGCATCTTCTATTGTTATCCAGAACCTAGTCATATCATCATGGGTTAAATCAAAACTGTTTTGACCTTCTTTTTTGGCAATTTTTAATTTTTCTATTAAACTTCCTCTAGAGCCCAGAACATTTCCATATCTTACAATGGAAAATTTTGTTTTACCTGCAGATATGTTATTAGATGAAATAAAAACTTTTTCTGCACATAATTTCGTAGATCCATATAGATTGATTGGATTTACAGCTTTATCTGTAGATACTAACATGCACCTTTTTACTTTATTTTTTATACATGCATTAATTAGATTGTTAGACCCAAAAATATTTGTAGATATAGCTTCCATTGGGTTATATTCCGCGAATATTACATGTTTTAAGGCCGCTGCATGAACTACTATATCTATTTCATTTGTTGCTAATTCTAATCTTTTTTCATCTCTTACATCTCCTATAAACAATCTTGTATTTTTTTTTATAAGATTAGCACTTATCATGTCATTAAATTTATGTTCATCACGTGCGTATATAACTATTTTTTTTGGTTTATTAAATTTTAAGTTTTGAAGATATTTTAAAAAAGCTCTACCAAATGTTCCTGTACCTCCAGTAATTAAAACTTTTTTATTTCTAAATTCTTTATGCATAAAATTATAATGTTATGTATTTGTAAGTATTTTTTTTTATTCTTTTAAAATTGTTATTTAAGTCAATAAATATACCACCTTTTTTCAAGATTACTTTGAGATTATTTCTTAAAAATTGCAAGAGTATTTTGTGTGGTACTGCTAATATAACAACATCATACACTATTCTTTTAATTTTTGAAATATTATATTTTTTTAAATCAATATCTTTAACTAAAGGATCATAAAAATCAATAGAGTAATTTTTTGATAGTATTTTCAGAAGTTCTAAATTTTTAGAGTTCCTCAAGTCATTTGTATTTTCTTTGAATGACACACCTAGATATAAAATTTTATTTTTTTTTTTTAAAATATTAGAAATTATTTTGTTATAATATCTAATCATATCTTCATTTGTATTTCTTGCGGACATAAATACTTTTGGTTCAAATTTTATTTTATCACAGATAAATTTTAAATAGTACGGATCAACCCCTATACAATGCCCACCTACAAGCCCTGGTTTAAATTTTAAAAAATTCCACTTTGTATTTGATGCCTGCAAAACTTCATGAATGGAAATATTAAGTTTATGAAAAATTTTAGTTAACTCATTTATTAATCCGATGTTAAGATCTCTTTGAACATTTTCTATTAATTTGGCAGCTTCTGCTACCTTAATATTTTTTGCAAAAAAAATATTATTTTTATTTATAGATCCATAAATTTTTTTCATAAGATTTAAGGTATTTTCATTATTTGCTGAGATTACTTTTGTTATTTTTGCTATTGTATTTTTTTTATCGCCTGGATTTATTCTTTCAGGAGAATATCCTATGTTAATACTCTCAAATTTTTTACCAAGGTATTTATTCACTAAACTTTCTGTTGCTCCAGGGTAAAAAGTGCTTTCAATTATTATTGTATCATTAAGTTTAAAAATTTTTGATATTTCAGAAAGTGAATTCTCTAAAATTTTTAAATCAGGTTTTTTATTTTTATTTATTGGCGTTGGCAAACATAAAATAAAAACATTTGTTTTCTTTAAATCACTTAATTTAGAGGTAAATTTTAGATTTTTATTAATTTTATCTAATTCTTTAGTATCATCGTATCCAATTTTTAATCTTAGTATTTTTTTTTTATTTATATCAAACCCAATGGTTTTAAATTTTTTGGACAGATGATTAGCCAAAGGTAGCCCTACATAACCCATTCCAATTACAGATATTAAAATATTTTTGTTTTTTAACATTTTAAATGTAATATGTTAAAAAATTTGTAATCTCAATACCTTTGCTTATGAAAATATGTTTAGCGATCTCAACTATGTCTTCTGGTGGAGCAGAGCGTAATATATCGATGCTTGCTAATCACTTTTCAAAAAATAACGATGTATTTATTCTTACATTACAAGGCAACAAAAAAAGTTTTTATAACATTGACAATAAAGTCAAAATAATTGAATTAGACTTAATTAAAAATACTAAAAACTTTTTTTTAAAGCTTATTAATTTAATAAAAAGAATTTATATAATAGCTTTACAGTTAAACAAACATAAACCAGATGTATTAATTTCCTTTTTAGAAACAACGAATATTACCTTAATCATATCATCCTTGTTTATAAGTTCTGTAAAAGTAAGAATTGTGTCTGATAGAAATAATCCTAATAAATCTGAGAGACCAACAATTATAACTATTTTAAAATTTTTGTTTTACAGATTCTCGGATCACATTGTTTTACAAACTCGAAAAATAAAAAAAAACTACAAATTTGTAAAAAAAAATAAAATAAAAATTATTCCAAATACGATATCTGAAAAAATAAAATTAAAAAAAAATTATAAAATTAATAAAAAATTGAAAATAATTTCAGTCGGTAGGCTTGAACAACAAAAAGGCTATGATGTTCTTTTAAAATCGTTAAAACTTTTAAAAGATAACAATTGTGATTTTATATGTAATATTTTTGGTAAAGGAGCAGAAAGAAAAAAAATTAATCAATCAATAATAAAACTTGGGCTTAGAAATCAAGTATTTTTAAAAGGTGTTGATAAAAAAATACTAAATTATTATAAAAATTATAACTTATATATTCTTAGCTCAAAATATGAGGGTTACCCAAATTCTTTGCTGGAAGCGTTAGCATCTGGTTTAACTAGTATCAGTTCAGATTGTGATTATGGACCTTCAGAAATTATTAATAACAATGTAAATGGATTACTTTTTAAAAATGAAAATCATTTGGATTTATATAAAAAGATTAATTATCTTTTACAAAATAAATCTAAATTTAATAAATTTGGAAAAGTTTCAAAAAAAAAATTTCAAACTACTTTATTTAATAATGATAAATTGATCAAATGGGAAAAAATTATAAAAAAAAAATAAATCTTTTTTTTTGTATTAATGGATTACAAAAAGGAGGTGCAGAAAAACAATTAAACTATATTTCAAATTATCTTTGTTCAAAATATAAAATACATATTTTTACTTTGGATAAGAATAAAGTATCTTACAAATTTAATCCTAAAATAACCATACATAAATGCAACAGTGTTTTTTTTATAAAATTTTTATTTAAAATTTTTGAATATAAACCAAAAATTATCTTTTTTATGTTACCAAAGTCATATTTTTACTTTGGAACATTGGCAATTTTTTTTCCAAATATAAAAAAAATTTTGTTAAGGAGAAGTTTAAATTATTATCATGAAAATTTATTTTTTAAATATTATGAAATATTTTTACATAGGTTTATTAACCTATTCATTTGTAATTCTATTTCTTCAAAGAAAAATATTTCTAAAACTGAATTTGTAAAAAATAAAAAAGTTTTAGTTATTAATAATTATATAGAATTCTTACCCCAATCAACTAAGTCTTTAAAAAAAGAAAATACTTTTAAAATTTTATGTATAGCTAATTTTTATAAATACAAAGGTCATTTTTTGCTTCTGGACTCGCTGAGTTATATAAAAAAATTAAATTGGAAAATTTATTTTTATGGGGAGGAAAGAAACTTAACTAAGCAAGATATTATAAATTATTCTATAAAAAATGGAATTAGAAATAAAGTTTCTTTTGTAAAAAGTTTGAATTCAAGCTTTAAATTTCCACATTTTAAATTAGGAATTCTATTATCAAAAACAGAGAGTTTTCCTAATGCTGTTTTAGAATATTTATCATTAAATTTACCTGTTATAGCCTCACCAGTGGGTGATATTAAATATTTAGTAAATGAAAAAAATGGAGGAATTATTAAATCTAGAAATCCAGAAAAAATTTCAAAATTAATCAAAAAAATTATTTTTAATAAGAATTTAAAAAATAAATCAGTTAATTCAGGAAAAAAAATCAAATACTATACTAGCAAGTTAAATACGCTAGAAAAATATAATAAGGTTATAAAAAAAGTATTATGTGTGGAATTTTAGGAAATTTAAATAGATCAAAATACATTGAAGATACAGATATAAATAATTTTTTTAGGTTTGGAGAATGTTTAAAATGTAGAGGGCCAGATAATTTTAATTACTTTATTGATAATAATAAAAAAAACTACTTAGCTCACTATAGATTATCAATACTAGATTTGAGTAAAAATTCTAATCAACCGATATTTTCTGAAGATAAAAGGTATGTTATGTCATTTAATGGTGAGATTTATAATTTTAAATATCTTTCTAGTAAAATTGAAAAATTTAAAAATAAAATTATAAATTCAGATACTAGGGTTTTAATTGAATATATATCCACTTATGGAATTGAAAAAGCTATAAATGATATAAATGGAATGTTTGCCATTTCCTTATTAGATCAAAAAACAAATTATTTATACTTAGCAAGAGATCATTTTGGAAAAAAACCAATTTATTATTCTTACAAAGATCAAAATTTTTTTTTTTCATCAACACTGAAACCATTAATGTTGAATCCAAATATCAAAAAAAAAATTGATCAAAAATCTTTAAATAATTTTTTTAAATACGGTTTTTGTTCCGATAATCATTCGATATTTGAAAATATTCATAAGCTACCAGCTAATTCAATTTTAAGTTTAAATCTTAATAATTGGGCAATGAATATTTCTCAAATCAAATCTTTTAAAAAAGAAGATTTACATAAAGAAAAATTTTCAACTGAAAAATTAGAAAATATTATTTACGAAAGTGTTGAAAATAGAATGATAACAGATGTTCCAATTTGTTTACTTTTATCAAGTGGAGTGGATAGCTCCCTAGTTTCTTATTTTGCATCTAGAATAGATAATAAGATACAGACATTCACCGTAGGTTTTAAAGATAAATTTTATGACGAGAGCGAAAATAGTAAGAAGATTGCTAATTATTTTGGATTAAAAAATGAGACTATTTTTTTTAATGAAAAGGATCTAATAGATACAATTAATAGTATACCAGATGCATTCGACGAGCCCTTTGCAGATTCTTCACAATTGCCAACTATGCTTATATTCCAGAAAATTTCACAACATGCTAAAGTTGCTATTACCGGAGATGGTGGTGATGAAATTTTTTATGGTTATAATAGGTATCAATGGTTTTTAATTTGGAAAAAATTTTTTAAAAACAATTTTTTAGCAAATAAAACAACAAAGAACATATTAAGTTATTTAATTGAAAAAAGTGAAAAAAATTATTTTGGTAAAAAAATATACAATCATTTTAATATAACTACAAATAAAACACAAAAATTTTTAAATATTTTTTTTAATAAATCTAATATTTATCAAGAATTTTTAAAACTTTCATATTCAGAAAATTTTTTAAAAAAAAATATAATTTCTCAAAATAAAGATTTAAATAATGTGGAGGATTTAAGAAATTTTGATATAAATAATTACCTTGTAGACGATATACTTACAAAAGTAGACAGATCATCAATGTATTACAGTGTTGAGGCTAGATCACCACTTTTAGATAAGAATATATATTTTTATTTAAGAAATGTTAGTTCAAACAAACATATTAATTTATTTAACAAAAAAATTTTACTAAAAAAAGTATTAAATGAAAAATTACCTAAAAAAATAAATTCTAAATTTAAAAAAGGATTTTCAGTTCCAATTGATAAAATTTTATTTAGTTATTTTGAAAAAGAAATTATAAATTGTTTTAATGAGCTTAAAAAAGATGAACGCCTTAATTTTCTCAATATAAGCAAGTTTGAGGAAATTATTTATAGATTTTTTAATAATAAAGATTATAAATTAAGTTATCAAATCTGGTCATTCTATGTTTTCTTTAAATGGTTCAATAAATATAAAAAATATATTAATAGTTAATCTAATTTTATCGTTATTTATAACTTTAATTTTAGTCATAAAAATTGGGAATGTAGAGTTAATAAATACTTATAATACTTGTAGACATATATCTGAAAAAACAGGTTATCTATACAAAATATGTAAAAAATCTGAAGTATATTATTATGATGAAAAGAATAACAAGTATAAATCAAAAAAAGAATTTAAGAAAAAAATAATTTCTTTCGAACCTGATAGTAAATCTTATATTTATAATTTTTTTCTTATTAATAATTCCACATTTATTTTAAACGATATTAAAACTAAAATAAAAAGATCAGGCATTGAGGATAATATTTTTGAATTTCAAGAAAATGCAGCTCTAATATATATAATTGAAGAATCTAAAAAAGTTAGAAATCGGTCATTAGTGGAGCCATTGTCAAATATATATACATCGATTTTTAACGATCATGATTATTCTTATATTTTTCTAAATTTAATAAATTTTGTTTATCTAATTATTACTTTTATTTTTATATATTTAATATTGCAAAAAATCTTTGCATTAAAAGATAAAAAAATCTCATTATTGATTTGTGCAAACATATGTTGTTTTCCACTTTTTTTAACTTATTACATATCTTTTTATAAAGAGCCAATGATTTTAATTTCTTACTTTATAATTTTAATTAATTTTTTTTATTTTGTGGATGAGAATAAGAAATTATATCATTATATTTTTTTTTCTTTACTATTATATTTTAGTTTTAAGTTAATAATTATATATAAATCAATATATTTAACAATTTATGCTGCAACTTTATTAGTTTCTTCGCTTTTATTGTTTTTAAAATTTAAGATAATCAAAAATAAAATTTATATATTATTACAATGTTTAGTAATAATAATTTTTGTATTCAATTATCATCAAGAATTTTTTAATAAATTTAAATATGATCAGTTAATTTTAAAAAAAGAAAATATTTACAAAAAAATTGAAGTCAATGAAGCTTCTGTTTTAGATAAATTTTTTCTAAATTTTTTGAAAGTTTTTACATCAAAACAAATCGACGAAGTAGAATCTAATAAAAAATCAGTTTTAGAGAAATTAGAAGTTGTTTTGGATAAAAAGGAAAGCACGATTGTTGCTGAACAATCGCATTTAATCAATGATCCAAATCCACATAAGTCTACCCCATCAAAATGGAAAACATTAAACTGTTTTTCTTTACATAAGTTATATTGTAAAAGGCTTAACAATTTCATGTTTAGAATTGCCTCAATTAAGGCTGACACCTATAAAGAAAATGATGTAAATAAAAATGCAGTTAATAGAGAAACATATGGTGGAACTTTAGAATTATTAGTTCAAGTACCCAAATCATTATTAAAAGGTTATTTAATGCCAGTATTATTTAATAGCAATGTTTTAGTAACTATTTTATCGATATTTAAAATTCTTATTTCATTATTTGTAATTATTGCTTTGTTTATGCTTATGTTAATAAAAAAAAAAACAGCTGTAGAAAAAATTATAATAAGTCTTTTAATTTTTTCGCCTTTTTTAGTTATTATAGATTTAGTAACTTCTAATTTTTTTACATATAATAGGTATGTATTTCCGTTTAATGTATATATATTTATAGTAATTTATGGTTCTCTAGCCACTTATTTTTTAAATGAAAAAAATCAATATAATAATAAACTCGGGTCATAGTTTTTTTTCTTTAAGATATCAACTTGTTAAATTTTTGTTAAAAAAAAAAATATCTATAAGTCTTTTTACACCGAATAATAATATATCTATAAAAAAAAAAATTAATTCCAATTTTTTCGAGGTTAAAAAAATTAAATTATTAGAAGATAAAAAAAGTTTTTTTTCACTTTTTTTAAATTGTATTACCTTTTATAAAATATTTAAATTTAGAAATAAAAATACAAATATTATTTTTGGAACTTATTTAAATTTGGCGTTTGGAATAATTTCATTATTTTTTAACACAGGGAAAAATATTTATGTTTTTACTGGACTAGGATCTTTTTTTAACTCAGAAAATAAAATTTATATAGATATTTTAAAAATATTTTTTAATTTACTTTTATTAAGAAAAAATTCGAAATTTTTATTTTATAATTACAATGATAGAAATTTTTTAATAAAAAAAAATTTATATCATAAAACAAAAATTATTAATGGATCTGGTATTGAATTTAGTTTAAATAAAAAAAAGAAGAAAATTTCAAAAGGGAAATTGAAATTTTTATTTTATTCTAGACTAAATTATCACAAAGGTATTAAAGAATTGATCGAAGCAACTATTTTAGTTAATAATTTAGGATATCAAAAATATTTTGAATTATACATTTTTGGTCTTTTTGATAATAATCCTTCGTCAATTAAAAAGTCAAAATTAGTAAGAATGATTAAATTTCAAAAAAATTGTCACTTTAAGGAAGTAAATTACAGAGTAAAAATAAAAAACATATTTAAAGATAAAGATGTTTTTGTATTACCTTCTTACAGAGAAGGTTTGCCTAAATCTGCCTTAGAGGCGATGTGTTATAAAAATGCATTATTACTGTCTAATATTCCTGGACATTCAATGTTAATTAATAGAAAAAATAATCCTAATGGAATTTTTTTTAAAGTAAGAGATAAAGAAGATTTAGCTAGCAAAATTATCTGGTCATTAAAAAATAGAAAAAAAATTCAAAATTTTATGAACAATTCTCATCAAAATTTATTTAAATTTCTGTCAACT